>Ga0065704_10070197_pt1 | contig 93631 bp, 48 predicted proteins | sample SwiRhicommuniRL2_FD_59091 | JGI IMG/M metagenome (GOLD analysis project Ga0065704, IMG submission 59091) | Switchgrass rhizosphere bacterial communities from Rose Lake, Michigan, USA - RL2 v2 (version 2) | ecosystem: Host-associated > Plants > Roots > Rhizosphere > Soil | place: East Lansing, MI | reverse complement strand
TGCAAAAAGAAAGGAAAATAGGTGTTGGTAGGAATTGCTGGTGTGTTAATGATACCCGCGAGATTCGAACTCGCGCCTCCGGAGAGACCAGGACCTTACCCTGGCGCCTTAGACCAACTCGGCCAGAGTACCCAATTCCTGTTCATTCTATAATATCTTACGTTATGATCAAGAATATGCAACATTTGACCAGATTGACTCCTTATAAATACAAACACAGATCACTTTATCGATACTGACGACTGCCTTTATATTATTACAGAATCTAAAATAACCTGAGACTCTGCAACATTGAATGGAAATTGAATGTGGTATATAAGATGTAGTAATGGATGTATTATGTTATAACATGGACATTTTATGTACTGCTTATGCAACTTCAATAGTTAGGTCTTATGGTAGGAAAGACAAAGTAGAAATCGCACGACAGTTTTATACAGAATTGTTTCTCATTAATCATTATATTCAGTTGGTACTCTATCTAGATTTTAATATAGTGGAATTTGGTATGAAGCCTTCATTTTTCCATTCCGGGGAAGTTATAGCGTATCCAACCGTTTCGGAAATTAGCATCTAGGATGAATATTGCCCGGAAATTAGAGTCTAGAGTGGATATTCCCCAGAACTTAGCTCCTCACACCCTTTACAACTATCGGAATCATTCCCCCGACTGGAATGGTAAACTTTCTATGGCCTATAACTGTTATAAAAGATCTAATGGTCCCTGCATGAGAAGTGATTGAGATTATTTCGTCATCACTATCGAAAATATCCTGCAAAACACCGTTTACACGAAGAAATTGTTGATTAAGCTCCTCTCTTTTTATAGAGTACTTTTTCATCAACAAATCGTCTTCCTCAAACGATTCTTCAAAATCCAAGAACTCAAACTGCTTCTCAAGAACGGACTTTGGCGATCTTTGGTGGCACAAATGAATGCCGATGGTTTCACGCAAGTTTTCCAACACAACCGGACGTGGGATCTCCTTATCTTCCCATGTATACTTCAATGTATGTATGGATCTTTGTAGTGGAGAAACAAAAAACTTTGACGGGAGAGGTGCGTTCTTGGAGAGTTGTTTGTTCCAGGCTAGACAGTTTTCCTGAGCCTGTTTGATACCTAGATCAGTCAAGTCTGCATCTGGGCCCCATGTGATCTCACCATCACTTCCTAGAAACCTCCATTTGCTCATCCACTCGTGTTTGGGATACTTTTGTGATGCAATATTATGCCAGCCCTGGCCATGACGTGCTAAAAAGAGAAGCTTATACTGGGTATTATCATCCGAGGACCGATTGAGATGCTCGAGCTCACTGGTGATCTCGTTCCATGATTTTCGTATTCCAAAGTTATCAGTGATATAATTGAATTCCATATCGTCAGTGTCTTGTCGAGACTGTTTGAAGAATCCGTCTACTGGAGCGAATTTCCATAGAAATTTATTAGGCGTGTCCAGTGTTGCTTCTGTCAAAAGCTGCTGGTATAGCACATCTTGATCCAAGTCCGCGTGTGCATCTATATGATCGCGTGCATCAGGTATAAGTAGAGACATCGTAGTTCTCTCTGTTCAAGAAGAATGTCTGGTTTCCGTGGAGATTGAAAAATTTGGTTGCTTTAGGAAATTTACAGGTTAGGTACTTCATATAAGCGAAAGGGGAATTTACGGAATACGCACTATCCCAAAAGGTCAATTGCATTAGATTTTGAAAGTTTGCAGTTTAAACCATTGCCTAAAGAGACAATTTAAGAGCTCTTGCGTTTGTAGGTTATACTGCTTGGGAGACAGAGAAGCATCGTACACATTTGGCCATTTTGCAGGATACAGGTTCTCGAACGCTTTTATGTTTTAGTAAGTTTACAGTTTAACACACATTCCCATTTGCAGGTTAGTCTCAGTTTTATAGGTTGAGGTATGTTTTCAATCTCGCCAAAACTGATAATCAAAACCAAGTCTTCTTTACCTCAAGTACAGTGGAGTAGTGCGAAGTTACCACATTAACACAAAATGTCAGACGTCGATGATATTACAGAAACCGCAAAGAAGAGAATGCTTGAAAACGGTAATGTTCCACATCAGAACTCGACAAACGGATTTGCGAACACTGAGGCCAACATCGGAGTACCTGACGAAATAGAACCACAACAATTAATTAAGCAAGAAATACTGGACTCCAGCTCCAACGGTGCGAATGTTAAGCGAATCAAATTGGAACCTACGTCTTCTCCCACCACCAACGGAATTGATGCAAAATCGTCAACGTCTTCAAACAAAATTATCGTTGTCCCACCTACCCAACCACAATTATTCTATACACCTTTGAAAACCGGGTTAGTATACGATGTTCGCATGCGTTATCATGCTAAGATCTTCACCTCATACTATGAATATATAGATCCTCATCCCGAGGATCCTCGTAGAATCTATCGTATTTACAAAAGGTTGGCCGAAGCAGGTTTAATTCAGGATAGTTCCTTATCAGGATCGGACTCTTTGGGACCTTTAATGGTGAAAATACCTATCCGAGAAGCAACATCTGAAGAGATCTTGGAAGTACACTCAGAAAGTCATCTAAAATTTATACAAGAAACAGAAACCATGAGCAGAGACCGATTGATGGAAGAAACAGAAAAAGGTGATTCCATCTATGTTAACAATGACTCGTACATGGCAGCAAAATTGTCTTGTGGTGGTACTATCGAAGCCTGTAAAGCTGTGATTGAAGGAAAGGTTAAGAATTCTCTTGCAGTCGTTCGTCCGCCTGGACACCATGCAGAACCAGACACTCCTGGAGGGTTTTGTATCTTCAGTAATGTTGCAGTTGCAACTAAGAACATTTTGAAATCGTACCCTGAGTCAGTACGGAAGATTGTAATTGTTGATTGGGACGTTCATCATGGAAATGGAACGCAAAAGGCATTTTTCAACGATCCCAGAGTACTATACATTTCTGTGCATCGTTATGAAAACGGGAAATTTTATCCTGGAACGAAGTATGGTGGTACAGATGTGGTTGGAGAAGGTGAAGGTGAAGGATTCAATATCAATATCCCATGGAGAAATCGTGCCATGGGCGATTCTGACTATCTCTACGCATTCAACAATGTCGTGATTCCAGTCATTAACGAGTTTAACCCTGACTTGGTGATTGTTAGTGCTGGGTTCGATGCCGCAGATGGAGATATTATTGGGGGATGCCACGTAACTCCTGCTGGATATGGTTGTATGACGCATATGCTCAAGGGAATTGCCAAAGGAAAACTAGCTGTAATATTAGAAGGAGGATATAATCTTGACGCCACTTCGCTGAGTGCCTTGGCCGTGGCAAAAGTATTGGTTGGAGAACCACCAGAAAACACAATTTCAAACCAACCCAGTTTAGAAGCCATAGAAGTGATCGATGAAGTTAAAAAAGTACAATCTAAATACTGGAAGTCGTTAAGATACGGAGTACCTTCTAAAACGTTTGATGATCTATATGATATATCAGGCGAAAATGCCACTTACAAACTTGTCAACGTCTCGGAACCAGTCAGAGCATACCAATTCAACGAGCTTTTCAACAAATACTCCTTCACCAACATCCCCATTATTCCGAACTTTTCTGATTCTGAACAAACCAAATCGTTCACCACAGATATCCCGTCAAACCTTGAAGATGTTGTGATCGCCAGTCCTGCAATCTACGACTCCACCACCGTCATAATCACTATCCACGACCCGCCTGACATCTGGGCCAACTTGAATCCTATAAATGGAAATATTGAGGGCAACTCTTCGGTTATTTTAGAGCATCCACTTACACAAATCATGGAAAAAGTGAAGAAAGAGAACGCATCAAACTCTTCTAATCAACCCCCTCAAAAGGTTGGGTACATTGATATCAATATACCGTCATACCAGCTTTCGATTCCTGGAGGAACGTCGCTGAGTCAGGTTTCAAATTATAATCCTGCAATCTTTTCGCAGGAGTTATTACTCTATATTTGGGACAATTACATTGCCTATTTCTCCAACTTGAAGAAGGTTGTATTTGTGGGGTTTGGCGATGCCTACCAGGCCATAGTACATTTATATGGCAAGAGGCCCTCGCTAGAAATAAAGGAATTAGTGAAGGGAACGGTTGTTTTTCTCAACAGATCGAACCTCAAGGCATTAGTTCCCATGATGGATGAGTCTATGATCGACTGGTACTATCAAAACTCCGTAATTTTCACTAGTTTTGCAAACCCGTGTTGGTCAGGATCCAATGCCACCTCCAGGAACGGGACCGTGGACACCAGCGTCGACGAAGGAAAGAGACCAAGAAGGAAGTTTGGACGAGTTCTCAAAACTTCGGCCGACGGCTTGTATGATGTCATAAACGAGAAGTTTGATGAAGGCATGGATTTCGTCTTGGATTCTATTGAAGAGTTTTCTTCTAGTGACAGTAACTAGAACTCAAGTAAATGAGTAGTGGAAAAATGAAGTCAAAAAAAAAACAACTAAACTATACTGAATTCGTCTCTCATTGACTAACTAATTTACTTTTATCATTTTTAAAAGTAACTAACTTCCTGTCTCTATTATTGGCTAAACCTCTGACTAAATGAGATTGTCAGAATTTTATGTTTCCAAAAACTCTCCTATCTCTGTAATATATATGTTAAAATATCATACGCTTCATAGATGATTGAAATTGAATGCATGGGATTATTTATGCGGTTCTAAAAATGAAAAGGCTCTTCAATGAAATAAGCTCTCCAATGAAAAACGCTCTTCAATGCATCTGGAAGTATGATGAACGTAGAACCCAGGAAAAGATGAAAGCGTTCACACAAAACTGATCTAGAGACCCTGGAGCTCAGATACTTTATCAAATGTAACTGGGAAATCTCCTTGAAAAATCCTTTTCTAAATCATCTAGATCTGGAAGCGAAATATCGCTACCAACACTTGATCTTCTTCCAGGACTCTCTTGATGTTCTGGAGATTTCAAATATGTCGGTTTTTTAGGTTTTGGAGGAGCTTTCTTTGAAGCTTTTGTTGTTGGGGTATTTGCAGTTAAAGGTTTCTCCAACCGGGGAAGAGCAGACTTCTTGGAAGCGCTTGATGAGGATTTGTATAAAGTGGACAGGATTTTAGACGGATGTTGAATATCCTGTGAACCGTTTGTCTGATATTTAGACAGCGGCTGAATACGGTTTGATTTTACTGAATTCCCTGATTTTGCTGGGTTTCCTGATTTTCCACTAAATGGCTCTGGATTCTGTCTAGAACTCCTCAGTTTTGCATCAAGATCATTGGACTTCGATGACAAACTTCTAGGAACTTGTGGAGGTTTCAATATCTTTTTATAATTTAAAGATTCGTCACCAGAAGACGGGTTATTGATGGCGTTAATATCATCAGAATCTTTCGTATCAGTATATCTTCCATATCCCAGGGCCTTTGGAATATCCGACAGCGTTTTGTTATCATAAAGAAGTTGCATTCTCCGTTGTATGGATAACTTCTTAGCAGGTTTATCAGGGATCGATAAAGAGTTAACGTCAGATTCACCTTTGTGCTTTTTGTCTTTGATCTCTCTCTTTCTCTCGTCGCTTTTATAGCTTCCACCGGTAAGAATTTGTTTGATCGAACTGATACTCGATCTCTTTGCTTTAATATTATTGTTGCCGGTATTGTAGGCACTGCTACTGCCTCCAGTACTGATCTTTCTTAAGCTGCCTCTAATTGAAGCCTTGAAACTTCCTCCCGTGTCTTGTCTCTCGTGATACTCTTCTTCCTTGCTTCTCAAGAAATCTAAAGTTCCGCTATTCTTATCCTCATGTCTAAGACTCTCACTGTTGTCATTTAGTTGCAGATGTACGTAGTCTTTGATGGAACTAGAAGATTTGTAACTAGTGAGCGAGCCATTGTGTGATAAATGAGTCTTGAGTGGCTTTGTTTTAGGTTTCAAACCTTCAAATGGATCGGGTTTCTTGATTTCTTCTTCTATGTGTCTTTTTGGAGTTGTTGGCTTGAGATCGGCGGGTGGAATCTCCCTGGAGATCTTATACTGATGTTCTTTGACACTCAAAGGGATCACGTCAGGAATTTCCATCCCTCTCATGGCCGCAATTTCTCCCAACAACTGTACAGCATTGGGTCTGCGTCTTGGATCTTCTCTCAAACAACATTTAATCATATTCTTCAATCTAGGCGAGAATATCAGGCCCGGCTGATCTTTGAAACGAAGATTTGAAGACGCATGAAGAATCAGTTTCTCCATATCTTGAAGAGACTGATGCTCGGGCAGTTCGAACGGAGTTGTATAATAACAAAGTTTGTATAAGAAACAGCCTAGCGCCCATATATCGGACTTGTCATCAATCGCAAATCCCTTCGTCAAGCAAATCATTTCGGGTGCTCTATATTGGGGAGTTGTGTTTTGCATGATATCGTCTTTTACTTCTTGTAACTGTTGTGGCGTCGCTGGAGGCGGGATATACTTTACCGCCGACCCAAAATCACATAGTTTGAATGTACCGGCGCTGTCAATCAATACGTTTTCAATCTTAATATCGCGATGGATCAACGGCGGAGAAAGATGATGACACATTGCAACCCCAATCGTGACTTCATACATGATCGTCAATATCTCCGACTCTGTCAACTTGTGGACGAGTCTGGTATTCATGAGATCTATCAACCCGTTGTTTTCACAGTATTCCATGAGCAAGAATACTTCATATTCTTTATTGGTGGCCAGCCTAGAAGCATGCGAGTCTATGTATGAAACGACATGCTTATTACCACGAAGCCTTCTCATGGCGTCGACCTCCTGCCTAAGTAAAGTCAATTGCCATTTGTTGGGCACAACCACTCGCTTCAAACATGCTATGTTGGAACCTTTGAACGCTGGCGTTATCGTGCACGTATAGACGAGGGCAAATCCTCCTTGAGATATATACTTGATTATCTCTATGCTATGTGACCCAACTGTTAGTGGAGTCCCTGGAGGATACGCATTAGGTGGTGGGACCGGCATTGTGGTGTTGAGGAGTCGTTTTGAGGTTTGGTGATGATTTAATCTAGGCTTGGTGATCGTGTGGGGCTCAAAGTCGCATAGTATGAAGGCCTGCCCCTAAGCTATGTCAATACTGAGACCAGTCTTGCCTACTACCAAGAGTTCTAGAAGACTCTGTAATAGTCTCGGGGAACACAGTAGTTAGTACTATTTGATGGAAAGATTCTCAATAGTTTTAGATCTCGTTGTTGTATTTTGTGAGGCCATTTGCAATTATTGAGAAAATCCTGGAGATCGTTGATTAACGAACGAGATCTAGACGATTATAGATTTGCAATGTTGAACATCGAAGTCATCTTGATCTAGATAGTATTGATGGAAATAATCATGCTAAACGAAAATATTCATGAATATAATTTTGTTAATGACAATAAGTGTCGGATTTGAATAGACTACCTAATATTGAAGTTTCGAAAAGAGTAAAGTTCTCAGAGGGTTTATGATCGTATGGTAGAATTACCCCTACTTATGAGATATTAGAAATTGTTACTTGTGTGACCATTTTTCTCTACCTTAGAGAATTCCAAGCTTCGTCATCAGGACAATATATGGCGATGGGGATGGCTAACAGTTTGAACAATTGAGATCTGGAAAGTCAAGATAATCAGAGGAATCGAATAATCTAGAGCAGCATAGGTAGAATCATACATTTCAAGAGTCACACAATTTCGAAGGACACACACTATCCAGAGTCACACATTTCTAGAGTCACTAAATTCTCTCAGTAACCGCATATAGAATACCTATATCCACGATATTCTCGGTCACGTAGGCGAATCTTGAAGGGATCCACAAATCCTCGAGGATATAATCGCGAGACATTGAAAGCTAACGAAAGACATTATGAGAATCGTCAGGTTTAACGGATGCACATATTATTACAATATATTCCATTAAAACTTCAATTTCGCAGCCAAAGTTCATCAAATTTTATGATCTAATAATAAATCGAGTAATAATCTTCCACTAAAGTAACACTAAAATATAACTAAATTACCACTAAAACATCACCAAACATCACAATGAATTTCAGTAACTAGTCTAACGAGAATTACTTTTTTATCTCCATTATTACTTTGTCTCGTGGACTCGATATTTCTGGTACTGTGATTCATTGGGGCCATGTTAGAAGTCCTCTTAGAGTTATAATCAATTTAATCTAGTGGTATGGGAACTAGAAATAGCTAACAACAATAACACTGCAAGCTGGTAACTAAGAGATCCGGGAGCTGAAATATAGAGAAATCATGGAATACTTTCGAGATCTTGGTCTGTGTTGAATTCTTAGTCCGAGAAAGTGACGTGGTTGGTTATTTCTAACATTGTTCCTGCTTAGCTTTCACCTCGAGACCTCGAGATCTGCTAGAGATTGGGATGAACTCCACTTAGATCATGTTTGTCTAGTGATCTGTGCAATAGTACCTACGACTTTCATCAAATTCCAATATCCGGGTAACACCATCATATATGCGATGAGATTTCAATTTCTATCCATGGCCTTATTTACCATTAATCACAAATGAAGCTATACTTTGAAGCTGAGAAATTCCTTAAACCTTGCAAAGGTAACAATGGTAGTCTACAGTCTAGAATATTTAACGATAAAAAGTTAAGCAGTTCTCCCAAACATATCTACGCAGTGGTGTATTCAACCTTGAAGTACAAGGAATATATCCAGATCATAATCCGAAAATCCAAGATAAAAACAGTCATACCGAAGAAATTGAAGGTGAGTGACGAATTGCTTATCTTGCTAGTACATGATTTGATATTCTCGTCAAAAGGACGTATTCAATCTGCAAAACATCCAATCAAAGATGCTGTTTTACAAAATAAGACGAGATTACAATCGGAGTTCATCAAATTGAAGCTCAAATACAAAGTCAAATCTGCCCAGGAGCTACCAACAAAGGAAGTAGATGGCGATGAGACACCTATTAGATGGTTCCGGATAAACACCATCAAGATATCACCAGATACGTTTTTCGAAACACATCCATTCTTCAAGAAACTTCAGCCTGTTAGTTCTTTTGAAGAAATCACTCAACCAGGTATGATCTATTCAGACGACTACATCCCGCATCTCTTTGGAATTCACCCCAAAGAAAAGTTGACTGCTACGCAAGCATATTTGAAAGGAGAGGTGATTATTCAGGACCGTGCATCGTGCTTCCCAGCACAAATCTTGAACCAAGACCCCAACGATGTTCACACAGAAGTCATAGATGCATGTGCCGCCCCAGGTAACAAGACTACCCATTCTGCATCATATCTAGCCGATAAACCAGACTCGGTGGTGTATGCTTTTGAAAGAGACGATAACAGAGTCAAGATTTTGAAAATGATGTGTGAACGTGCTACTGGAACAGCCAAGAAGAATTTGATTCAAATCACCCATGCAGACTTTACATCTACGAAACGTGAAGACTTTCCAAATGTCACTGGATTAGTCGTTGATCCTTCGTGTAGCGGATCCGGAATTTTCGGACGGGTTCTTGAAGATTCTCAACAGGAAGAACAAGACAGAGAAGACATCGATACCGAAAGATTAACCAAGCTTGCAGGGTTTCAATTCAAGATCGTAAAACATGCACTTTTGTTTCCGAATGCACGTAAAGTAGTGTATTCTACTTGTTCGATCCATCCACACGAAAATGAAAGAGTCGTGGTAGACTTGCTTTGCGATAAGGAGATAAGAGATCAAGGATGGAAATTAGAAGTGCGAGAAAACGTTATCCCAACATGGGAGAGGAGAGGTTGGAAAGAGGAATTCTCTGACCTTGCTAGAGGGGATGATGAAGCATGCATAAAGTTAGCAGGAGGATGTGTTCGAGCCGTTCCAAAGGAAGATGGGGGAATCGGTTTTTTTGCGGCTTGTTTTGTAAAACGGCCCTAATTTGGACGTCGCCAACTCGAAGAAGGGCTTAAGTGAAGCCACATATACTTGCAATATTTAGTTTTTGTGAGTAATGGTTAATAATCAGAAGACCAAACAGATATAGTTGTAGTCATATAGTCCCCAGTCATATGTTATCACTTCGATGGACATTCGATTTATTTTGAAGAAAAATCAGACACGATACGAGATGAGATGGATAGAAAGCTGATAGAAAATTATGACGCATGCATGATAGTGAATATCTCCACATTTCGATTACAATTGGAAACAAGCGATAGCGACAAAGATCTTAGAGTACTGCTGAAAATAGATATTCAAGCTTGAGGCGATTTGAGGAATTCGAGGCCCTAAAGTGAAATGGAAACATGCCGGTGACGGGCACTAAGTATAGAGTGGTGCCGCTTCACGACATGGATGCCCTCGGAATTCGGAACTCAGGAGAACTTCCGCGATCAGTGCCACAAAGTCGACAGAGAAGGTTTGAAGGTTGGAGGCATCTTCAGACGGTAAGAAATGTATCGGCCAATCAACAGAGAAATCAACTAACATACGAAGGAGTTGCAATTTAGCAAAATGTATTAACAAGAGCCTCTCATTCGAGAAAGCGAGATCTTCGTTTGGGGAATTCTAACTAGATTTCCAGCACTTGTCAGATCTTGACTTCTTCACATATCTGCACTCTCCATAAGATTAATCGGTTACCATATCATTCCAGCAATCTCATAGGTGATCCAGTTCTAGTCTCACTCTATTCCATACATATAATAATTCAGATGTATTGCATCTCATATTTTATTATTTTGCCCTCTTTTGTTAGTCATAAAGACGAACCTGGCCAAGGAATTCTTTTCTTTCCGAAACAAGCTTGCATCAATAAGTTCAAACTTAGCTGACAAGCCGCGCCCTTGATGTAGATCATAAACCAACCAAGAGCAGTTATTAAGAGGTTTAAGAAATACCGCAAAAAATATTCTGCATGCTCCACTAATGTAAATTTGTAGTTGGTTTTTGTCTTCTCATAAGAACGAATCGAATGACACTTGAAGAGAGCACCAGATTCACTTTAGTGATCTATCCACGTCTGAACTTTCGCCATAGCACCAAAGTAAAAGATCACCACCGCTGATAATATGAAGTAAGTTCAGAATAAATCCGAACAACAGATTTACCTGCCTTGGAAAGTGCGAAAACCAGAGCACAATTCCAAATTTAGTTGATTTGCTACTAAACGTAATAAGATAGAATAAATTTTGTTCAAATCATCAGGATTCAGCCGCCCCATATAACTGCTTGACCCCTAAATTCTACTAACAGTAGATTATGCTACAGCGTTGTCTACCTTGAAATTGTTTGTCCACCTGAAGGTTTTTCTTATTCAATCATTTTGTGTCAGAGGCTCGCATAAAGTTGTATGCACGTCTAATAATTGCCAATGCTTTTCACGGCCGCAAATAACTCGCTCGACATCCGGTATATTTTTTGTTATCAGTATTATTATTGGGGCAGAAAACAGAAGCCTTTGCAATCTGCGGCCAAAAAATGTTTTAGAGCCGGCTGATCGTTTGTTTCGGGGTTCTCCAATCTTTCAATAAGACTGAAATGGTCACAGGCCCGAGGATGCTTTCGGAATTATATAAATACATCGCATTTTCTTGTTTCTTGGTATTATCTTATATCAAAGCACCCTTCAAAAGTTATTAACTTGGCAGATATTACTATATTTCTTGGTTGAATATATTTGTTAGGTGATAGATTTACAAAATGGAAAAGTTGAAATCCATCTGGGGCAGCAAGAATGCTGTAACCGATGAACTGGTTACTGAAAAGAAGGTAAGTGATTTCGAATCTGCTGATGAACTCCACGTTCCTATGAGCTTGGCCGTTTCCAAGTCTCAGGAGTTCGATCCAGTCAGTTCTCGTCTTATCACTGATATTATGGAAGATGAATATGCTGCTGTTCATGTCGAGGATGATTCTCCTTACGCTGAAGTTAGAGCGGCTGTTCCGTCAACAGATGATCCAACTTTACATCAAAACACTGTCAGAGCCTGGGTGTTGGGTATGATTTTAACCACTATTGGTTGTGGTATGAACATTTTGTTCTCTTTCCACAGTCCTGCTTTCGCCATCACAACGTTCGTTACCTCCATTTTGGCCTGGCCATTGGGTAGACTTTGGGAAAAGGTTGTTCCAAACGTCAAATTTCTTGGTATGGAATTGAACCCATGTCCTTTCAACGTCAAAGAGCATACTTTGATCACAGTCATGGCCAATGTTTCCTTTGGTGGTGGTGCTGCTTATGCCACTGATATTTTATTGGCCCAAAACAGATTCTTTGGGTCTGATTTCGGCTGGGGATTCGACTTGTGTGCTATCTGGTCTACCCAATGTATTGGTTTTGCTCTTGGTGGTATTGCTAGAAGAGTTGTTGTATACCCAGCTAGTGCCATCTGGCCATCTAACTTGGTCACCAGTACCTTTTTGACTAACATGCATGTCAACGAAAATCACGTTGCTAATGGCTGGAGAATGTCTCGTCTTAAGTTCTTCTGTATCATTTTCACTTGTGCTTTCTTTTACTACTTTTTCCCTGGTTATATTTTCACTGGTTTGTCCAACTTTTCTTGGATTACGTGGATTAAGCCAAACAACGTCATTATTAACCAAATCTTTGGTTCTTCGACTGGTTTAGGTATGTTCCCTAACAGTTTTGCCTTAGATTGGAATCAAGTCGCTGGTTACATTGGCTCTCCATTGATCCCACCTGCAGGAACAATTGCAACCATCTTGGCATCTGTGGTTATTATTTTCTGGATTGTTGTTCCAGCAATTCATTACTCTAACACTTGGTACTCACAATACTTGCCAATCTCTTCATCTGGTTCATATGACAGATATGGTGGTCCATACCAAGTCAAGAAGATTATTGACAAGGCCACTTTAACTTTTGACAAAGAGGCCTACGAAGCATACTCTCCTCTTTTCTTATCCACGACATTTGCCATCTCATATGGTTTATCTTTCGCCGCTATTTTGGCAACTATTATCCACACAATTTTGTTCCATGGTAAGGAAATTATTCAACAGGTCAAGATGGAAGAAAAGCCCGATGTTCACATGAGATTGATGAAGGAATACAAAGAAGTACCAGACTGGTGGTTTGCGATTGTTTTCGTAATCTTCTTTGCTTTGTCTATTGTCACAATTAGAGCTTGGAATACTGAAATGCCAGTTTGGTGTCTTGTAATTGCCTTGTTGATTGCCATTGTATTCTTGTTACCAGTTGCTGTCATTTACTCCAGAACCAACATAGCTGTCGGTTTGAATGTCGTCACAGAATTTATCATTGGTTACATGCTTCCAGGTAAGCCTCTTGCTATGATGTTCTTCAAGACATATGGTTACATTACCAACAATCAAGCTGTTACCTTTGCTCAAGATATGAAATTAGGTCACTACATGAAGATTGCACCAAGATTGATGTTTTCTGCCCAATTGATTGCTACACTTTGGGGTTCATTAGTTCAAATTGCAGTTTTGAGATGGTCTTATGGTAACATCGAGAACTTGTGTGAACCACATCAAGTTAACGGTTACACTTGTCCAAACGGTAAAGTTTTCTTCAATGCCTCTATTATTTGGGGTGTCATTGGTCCTCAACGTCAATTTTCTCATGGACAAATTTACTATGGTTTATTATTCTTCTTCTTGATTGGTGCTGCTTTGCCAATCATCTCTTGGGCTATCTTGAAGAAATACCCAAACAGTGCTATTAGATGGCTTAACTGGCCAGTATTCTTCTCGGGTACTGGTTACATTCCTCCTGCCACTCCATACATTTACACATCTTATTGTGCAATTGGTTTAACTTTCGGCTGGTGGATCAAGAAGAAGTACTTCCACTGGTGGTCCAAATATAACTATTCCTTATCAGCTGGGTTGGATATTGGTTTAGCCTGGTCGTTGTTGATCATTTTCTTGTGCTTGAATTTGACAACAACCTCCTTCCCATCTTGGTGGGGTAATAATGTTGTTAACAGTACTATGGATACCAATGATACTGCTATCAGGGTTGTCTTACCAGAAGGTCAAGGTTTCGGACCTTCAACTTGGTAAGCAATGGTTTTAAATCGTTTTTCATGACTTTATAGGGCTTGTATGTAATGTGCTCTTTCACTCTAAATTAATAATTTTTATGGTTTTTTAAAACCATACTATCGAAGATCTGTTGAAGTTTGTAGACACAAATAAGCTGCAAGTTGGAATAGTCCAATTTTGAACGTATTCCATTTTTTCAATATGAAATAATTATAGTTGATTTTAATAGTATTAAGATTGCTACAAATATCGGGGTTTTTAGGAGTTAGAGTTAGGAGTGTGGTGCATATAACCACTAACTCAATTACGAAATCGTGGGCTCGTAAGGGTATGTATATCTTGATCTATGGGAATAATTGAGGGTTGAATAGTTCTCAGCATGTGGAGAAGGTTGTCAGAACTTGGTGAACAACTTCCTCGCACCCATTAAGGCAACCGTTTGAGATGCTGATGCCATGAATTTTTCACTATCTGTAAGACGATTACGAAGTTTAACCAAATAATTTAAGGAATAGTTTCCCAATATTATATGAGAGTGCTGAGACTTCTCAAATGCTTCTTCAATAATCCTGAATTCCAGTCAGTCAACAGTCCGGATTAATTTGTACGGACTTGTTAGCCTTAAAAATAATAATATTAAAAAATATTGTTTTGATGCATTTACAAACACACATTTTGACTTGTACCGTACAGACAATGCAAATCAGAATAAATTCATTATAGAATTCGATCATATCTTTCCTTAAGTTGAAGAAAAATTCCAGCGAGTTTCTACCCTTTATTCCAGTGGAATTACAATATCTTTAAAAAGTCACTTTGGTCACCGACAGCAGTTCAGATTTGAACTGAACTCTGGACCGATACTTATCAGCTCTTATCTTTAAAATAGTTTGGGTTTCTTGTAGCAATTTAGTCACTCAGTCATCCCGATTGTGTATCCCTCGGCTTCCTTACAGATCGTAATCTGTGAGGTTTTTGAGAATCTAATGAATCTAATGAATCTAAAGATAGCCTGGGAGATAGTTGATAAATACGATTGGTGGATATCAATGGTACTAAAGGTAAAGGAGTTCCACTTGGTACAAATAAAGCAAAGAAACCTCATCCATCGGAAATACATTCCAAAAAGTTGGGTGCAAAATTTCTCCAACTAAGAATAACACTAGCAAATGGAGAAATTACGATATCAGGAATTGGTAGCTTGCCGTGGCAGTCCACTTCTCGCCTACCACTGGTATGGGGTTGTATTATATTTGCGTGAGGTATGTATGTCTGGGAATAGCCATAAAATGGCTAGCGTTAATATTGTTGACTATGTAATGTAATGCAGATCACATGACGTTACCTCCGATGTGGCCCAGGTCTTCGGTAGGATTTGCAATATAGAAGTGAAACCCAGTTGGAGCCATTTACGGTCACTCTCATCGGATTCCAACCTTTATTCCCCTGTTAGGATACGAAGGACTTCTATTTTCAATCCGACGCCGCTCTCTAACGGCCTCATGACTCGCGTATTCATCGTTTATTACTTTAAAATTAACAGGCCCATGTACGATTTTGAACCCCAACGGCTATCAGTATACTTGGAATATTTGTTGAAACAACATTAAAGAAATGGATGACCATAGTGAATTTACTATTAGTCTGAAACTCTGTTTTACAAGTTGTCTGGTAGTATATAGATTCAATACTTAACACAATATTTATCATCTAATACAAATATCCTCAAATGGCAAGATAAATTTTCAGTGGATAACCAACGAAACATGTACGAAAATCAATTCGTTTAGATAGTTGTGTACAAGGTGTTAAACTATTCTTAATTAGTACTGGTCCTGTTTTCCAAACAGGTCACGTGCTCTCGTTCCTGTCGTTTAAAATTGCGATCAATTTCTTTTTTCCAATCTCATCGTATAGCTATCAAATATAAACAGTTGATTTCCACCAAAATTGAAAGTAGCGAAGGCGTCAGTTATCTACTAATTACACTTAAACATCCACGAACCACAATGTCAAGTGGGGTCTACTATGATTACTCATCATTTGATAACTCTACTGATTTTGTAGGAGTTTTCAACAACTTCAACCAACTTACAAACTTAAACATCGTTGAGAAGTTATGGGGGTCTTACTATTACTACATGAACAACGATTTATTTGCCACAGGATTGATGTTTTTCCTTACCCATGAATTGGTTTACTTCGGTAGATGTTTGCCATGGTTCATTATCGACAAAATTCCATACTTCCGAAAGTACAAGATTCAAGACGAGAAAATGCCTTCTTCAAAAGAACAATGGGAATGTTTCAAGTCAGTCTTGACATCTCATTTCTTAGTAGAAGCGTTTCCAATTTGGTTCTTCCATCCAATTTGTAAGCAAATTGGTATTAGCTTTGAAGTTCCATTCCCTTCTTTAGGAAACATTATCTTTCAACTTTGTCTCTTTTTCGTTCTTGAAGATGCCTGGCATTACTGGTTCCATCGTGGATTACACTATGGAGTCTTTTACAAATACATTCACAAACAGCATCACAGATATGCTGCTCCATTTGGAATGGCTGCAGAATACGCTCATCCTATCGAAGTTGTGTTATTGGGTATCGGTACTGTCGGAATTCCAATGGTTTGGTGCCTTATTACAAAAAACTTGCATCTTTTCACTGTTTGTGCTTGGATTACTTTAAGACTCTTACAAGCCGTGGATGCCCATTCAGGTTACGAATTCCCTTGGTCATTACACCACATTGTTCCATTCTGGGCTGGTGCCGACCATCACGATGAACATCACCACTACTTCATTGGTAGTTATGCAAGTTCTTTCAGATGGTGGGATTTTGTTTTAAACACTGAAGCAGGTCCTAAAAGTAAGGCAAACAGAGAAAAGATTATGGTGAATAAGGCAGAAAAGAAGACTATTTAGATGAACAATAACTTCAATGATTGATTCGTTTTGAATTTTCTGCTGAGTGACTGACGGGAATTCCATAATAGTTTCTACTAGCTGTGGCTCAAGCATTCAAGAAACGATTTCAAGAAAGATCTCACCTTCTAGATTTATTCAAGAAACGATCTCACCCTATAGATTTGGTTCAAATCTATTTGTCCAGAGAGGTCGCTACAATCGTTACATCCAACGACTATATTTATTGGTAAGTACCCTTTCATCACTAAGAAAGGGATCTTTAATAGTCTGGCAACTTACAAGTCTAAACATGCATTATATCCTAGACTTGTTATCTACAAAATTATATTAGACATAGATATACCTATTCAGCTACAGACCCATTAATTAATATTTATCTTTCAATAAGCAATAAGCACGCCAACAATCGTACTTACACCAGTAGTTGAGTAATCTAACATTAGATTTCTGATTATGGACCATGAATAATCGAGCAATAGAGACCATGAATGCCCCGAATTGAATAGATTTAGTTGAAATATACTCTCTCCAAGCAGTCCAACTACTTAGACTCACTACATCGTCTCACTATTTAGTCTCACTACCTCAATTTCATTAGAATTCATTCATTCACACTATATACATAGTATTTACACGTTTTCCAACTTCCAGCTTGGAAATATCTGCCAACCATACATACAAATAGCTTCACTAGAGCCTTTGAACGCTAACTCTGTTCTATCCAATTTCTATACTCCTTTCTCTTGGCCAATATATCAATAAATTCCACTCTAGTCTCGAAAACTTCGTAGTCACTTAAGCCAATCTTCTCGATAACCTCGACAGCTTTTTTCATCTCAATTGGTTTCAAGTACTTATCTGAAGTATACACCTTTTCGTTGATCTGTACCTCCTTTAAGATAGAGTCAGGATCATCAACGTTCTTGCCGTCAATAGTATACGAAGGTTCGTTTTCAATGGATTTCACTGCTCCAACCACGATTACTAGAATTCCAATGATACTTTCAATAACTATATCCAACGGCAACAGATGGGATGACTCGTGGATGGACGATTTGGTCCATTGATGAAACTCGAACGACGAGTAGCCTGAGTGAACAAGTATTAGCAAGCCGAAGAAGTATGCTATAGATGAAGTAGTAGAAGTAGCCATTTTGATGGTATGAAGCTTACTACTATATAATAGTGTAGGTTTAGATAGTGTGAGTTTAGTTGTTTGTTATAATTTAACTGTACTCTTAAAAAATATGGTGACTATACTTCAATTACTTGAAAACGTTAGAATAATGACGTTATAAGTCAAATGTCGTTGGATCTGTTGTGGGTGTGAGTTATCAGTTTCGAAAATGTCTCAAAAATGTCGCATGATGTCGTTGTCTAGCCATTTTTCTATTGGCACGACCGATACAAACCTCTTCTTTAATCATACAACAAATCCTTTAGAGGTGAATAGAACAGAAACAAGTTCGTGACTGTTTCAATTGTTCCTTGCTTCTACACCCAAAATAATTCCTCGCTGTCCGAATATTAGAAACATATAGAGTTCCCTAAAGTACTTGTGTCCACGTCCCCAAGATCCGGTATTCTTGGTTGTCTTTCAAAATTTCAAACAACTCAATACATCAGCTAAGTATATCTCATAGATATCACGACAACCTGGTAGATCTTGATATTTTCTTAGCCATTGTATAATAATTGCAACTTCTCGTTCGCGTATGGTGGTAAACCTAGCAACCTAATATTAACTCTAACTCATTATAACTCATTATGGACTCTGCAAGTGTATCAACTTCAAACGAAGTTTTACCAATCCCTATGGCCACATCCACTAAACTGCAACCTATTGACGGGCCAGAGAATATCACCTCCATAGATTGCAAGATCTTACAGTATCAGTACGGAATAATTAAATTAAAAAGTGTCATGTCAAGGTTAAAGAAATTGTATATATCTTGTTCTCCCAAGAAAACAGATTCAGAATCCGTGGATAATCCTAATTCAGTAAAGGTTTTTAATGATCTCCCTTTACTTCACTACATAGTTTTGCTTACAGGAAACTATTTTGCCATCAACGAATCTGCCTTTGCAAGCAGATTGGAATTATTGTCAAACTTTAAAGCTTTCAAGCCTACTCAATTCACCATTTCCTCAGCAACGTCACATATTCCTTACGATCATCTGGATACTCAAACTAATGCGTTGTTGGAAATGCCCTCTTTGCTGTCTGCGTTGAAGTGCTTAAAAGTATTGGAAGCATTATGTGCTCATTGTTTACAAGGATATCAAAAGCGATTAGACCAAACAAAGATAGATAGAGAGAAGTTCGGTAGAGTTCCAACAAATTATTACGAAATAACGGAATCTCTCATATCGAAAGATTTGTTTAAGTTAGATTCAGATATCGATTTGACTCTTGATGAATTGAGCTTCCAAATTCCCCAAGATGAATCTCTTCTCAACAACGGTGACTTTATCGAAGCCACTCTCGTCGATATGGATATCAAGATGTTATTCCTTATCAACAAGCAAACTCAAAAGGTTCTCGATTCCTTAAAACCTCAGATTATCAAAATGAAATCAAAAAATCCTCCATCCTCCGAAAGTTTCAAATACTCTTTGCACAAGATATTTTTGCTAACGCTTCGTTTGAATGATATTTATACCATGCTCAGAAAATTCGGAAGAAAGATCTATTTATCAAACTTGGAACATTTGAATGATCAAAAATTCTTATTTCAATCCAAGAATCCTGCTTATTTCAAATCTGTTTTATTAAATAATCTTGAGGATCTCTTTAATTCAACCAAGAAAAATGGGACTTTGATAGCTAACTTGACGAGATTTATCAGACAGAATTCTATATTTGAGGTCAACCAGAAGAATATTAATGAATTCACAAAGTATCTTAGCCAAAGTTTTTCATTAATGGAAACTATCATCGAGAGATTTGACGAATTTGGTTGTAATTGGATTGCTTGTGAATTGCGATTTAGAAAGGTTTACCAATTACCTAAAAAGAATTTGTATGACATCTATCAGTCAATTCAAGAAAAGAAACTGCCGGCTCCAGTTGTGGCTCTGATTTCTAATGGCACTAAGATAACTCCTCCGAAATTGGAGACATTTCCTTCTAGGGGGCCAATGAGTTTGGAGAAAGAATTAAAAAAATTGGACTTGACTGATACAGTTGTTAATCGGTCATCGCGTTCGTCTTCAGTTTCCAGTGTTAATAGTAATGGCTCGGTATCATTGTCAACTAGAGGAATAGTGAGAAGGGGCTCCTTGAATTCTCCAAATAGAAGCTCAGTGATAATTTCTTCAAACTCCATTACTTCTCCAAGCAGACCACGTCCTACGTCAATGCTTTTCATGAACCAGAATTCGTCATTATCGAAGATTGAGACATTGGCGCTGCCAACAAGAACCGAGAGTGCCCTGGCTACAGTTAACACTACACCGTCGGGACGTCGTAGGTCTAATTCTCAACCAATCAAGCCAAGTCCTACGGCCTATAATACTGAAATAGCGGCAGCTTCCGGGGCTGCGCACGCATTGAATTCAAAACCATCTCCATCATTGAGGTCTCCCTCAGGTTCCTTAAGATCACCTTCGGGCTCTTTACGCTCACCATCAGGTTCAGTAAAAAGTACTCTGTCTACAGGTAGAAAGCCAGCATCGCCAGCAAATTCTCAAGCATCTCCAGTTCCTCAAGCAAATAAGGTCCAGAAGCAATTATTGGCGGTAGCCGAAGAGGGCGGAGATAACACTACATTCATTACAACCAAGAGCAAGCAATTAAGTGCCAACCAAAGATTGCAACAACATTTGAGACTGGCTGCAAAATCCGGTGCATTGATGACCCAAGAAAAAGAAGTGTTCACGTCTGTTACATTTGATCCGAATAAGCCTTCGGCATTTAATTTGAGGAGCTATGCAGATGCACCAGCGGCGTCAGAAGCGGCTGCTGCATCAGCGCTTTCATCGAACTCTTCTTCAACCCCCAAAGAAACAAAGGAAACAAAAGAAACGCCACATATAGTGGCACCTGTTCCACGGGTTCGGTCTACCAGAGACCAAGTAACCAGAAGAAACACACAACGCAACAGTGCCACCTCTCAAGTCACCACTCCAGTGTCTACAGAGTCGTTGGCATCGTACTCATCAGTTTCATTCACCTCGAGCGAAAACAGTTCCGGTTTGAAAAAGGTTCGTTTCACTGGAGTAGCCGATTACTCCGAAGCCGAAGATGCTCCGACCAATTTTTCCAACCGGATCTTGAAGAACTTTGCTGTTTTCAAGACTCCAACTTTCAATGCTCAGTTTAAAAAGAAGGATCAACTATTGAAGAAGGAAGAAAGTCTCTCTTTCAAACATCAGTTGCATGGTACGGATCCAACAGAAGTATCTCCAGTACCACCTCCTTCTGTAGTCCCCAAATCATTGTCTACAAATAGATTATCCAAGATCAAGAATCGACTTATCTAAAAAAATGTTATATGCAGGATATAAAATGCGGGTAACAAAAATTTTCAAATCTCATTTCTTCTCATCTTGAAAAATCAGACCGTGAAGAGCCAATAGTGAACCCCAAGAAATAAGGAACCAAGATGTCTACAAAAAGAGCGAGTGTTTCAGAACACGATTCTTCGATCAAGAAAAGAAAACAATCTATAATTCCAAAGAGTTCCAACCCCGTAGGCGACGATGGAATCTCGGAATGTTTCCAAAAAGTCACCACACATATGTATGTTTCGTTGGCACCAATGCACTTGAACAACCCTATCAACGGGTTGAAAGCACAACATTTGGATCCTATGATCATGACGTACTTCCCCAAGGCTAAGGGGGTCGTGTTGGCATACTCCAACATCACTCTCTCGGAAGACAACATAACGACCGACTCTGACAACAACGTCATTACCATAGCCAAAATTGAGGGCTCGTCGCCATTCACGTTCTTATGGATCACAGTCGATCTCTTGATATGGAGACCACAGGCTGGTGATGTTTTGGAAGGCTACATCTATATGCAAACCGCATCTCATTTAGGTTTATTGATCCATGACACCTTCAACGCATCCATCAAGAAATATAATATCCCCAACGAGTGGAGATTTATTCCAAACCAAGAGGACGAACTCAATGACGATGCCTCGGGCAATTTCAAGTCGTTTGGGTACTGGGTCGACGAGAACGAAACTAAGGTTGAAGGAAAGTTGAAGTTCACCATCAAATCCATGCAAACATCCGGTAAAGTCGTCTCTGCTGAAGGGACTTTGATCAAGCCAGGTGCAGAAAAGGATTCCCAACCAATCTTCAGAGAACGCCGCTCTTCTAACTCGGCCCAGGCAGGAAAATCCAACAAACTTATGAAATTCGATGACGAACAGGACATACCCAGTGTTGTAGAAATCGAAGAACCAACCGAAGATACTTTGCCTGCATATGTTAAAGACAGTGATAATGAACCTGAAGATGAAGATGGTGCTATAGTTAATAAATCCGATTCTGATGAAGAATCTGATTAGGTGAAGAGTACTCAATGAAGGTTCTAATCATTTGGTTATGGTGGTTCTAATCATTTGAGTACCCCAATGATGGTTCTAGTCATTATTTGAACTATTTTTCAATTATGTTTAGATCTCATTCTTGATGATTTCTCTAATCCTAGACTCATTTTCAAGCCAATTAGAATTCATTAAAAATCTAAGACTTACCTGGCACCATTCAACACCATTAAACATCATTCAACATTATGGCTCATTACTAGCATTTCACAACTTGTATAATATCATCCTGCGACAATAAATATCAACAGAATTAAGTATTACGGTACGACTAGCGAAAAAGATTCGACTAACTACTGTGTGACTAATTGTGGCTATGTGAATTATTCTATATAATATCTATTTCATTAATCATTCTCTGTCAGAATCACAGAGACACTTTCTCCTAATTTTATGATGTAGGACAATGAGAGTCTTTGTAGAAGTTTATCCGAGTCTGGAGATTTATCCGAATCTGAAAAATTGATCCGAGTCCTCTGAGACTAGAAAGGAGTCGTTAAATATGGGAATTAAAGAAGTCTCACTAAAAAGGATAGAGCATCCGGTTTGTGGAGTCCAGTTTATGACTTTTAAGGGTCTTTTTAAGAACTTTTAGAGTCTTCTAAGATTTTTTAGGATCATATTTTAGGATCTTTCAGTCTCATCTTTAGGGTCTGCTTCTCTTCTTTCGTCGCATCTTCTCTATTTTCTTCCCTTATCATCATTGATCATTCTCCATATAACATCTCTCTCGCGCATGGTGGGGTGGTGATACGTGGTGTTTCTTCCACCCCAAAACATCCTATACCACCACTTATCTTTTCTGAAAGAACCCACAGGACTTGACAAATGATGCCGACTAGAACTCTTCGAACCCATCATGGTGACATTCTGAACCTTGTGAAGTTTGCGGAAGTTGATAAACGTTATGATCATCCCCTGGACTATGGAAAACACAACCACCATCATAAAACCCATATTCGAATCTTCGATATAGTTTTTAAGGTTCATACCATAGAAAGCTGGAAGCAAAGTAGCGACAGTGAATCCGAGTGTATACACCGTCAACTTCAACTCAAATAACATGAGAGAGTTTCTATTGGTATCGAGAATAATGTTGATAATTTCTTCAGTGACTTTGATATCGTTTAATAGCGAGCCAGACTGTTGAACGAACTCGTCGCATTGGTTATAGTACGATTCGAGAATCATTTCAAGATCTTCGTAGTTTTTGTCTTCGGCGTCGTGCTTGGAAGAATCTGCACATAAAATCGGCTTAGACTGAGGATCGTTCACAATAGACGTTTTCATAACATCGTTCTCATAGTCCTTTAACTTCCAGTCGCTATTCTTGCTCAAATACATGCCTTCTAAATCCTCGTCGTTATCCAAAACTTCCTCCAAAACATCCTTGATCAACAAAGTTTTCTGATAAAAACTCGACAACTTCTTCAGCTTGATCAATAAGTCCTGGAGCTTATTTCTATCAACCTGGTCTTCTAGCTCCGACAAAATCAAGCCACATGACGACAAATGAAACTTCAACTCTTCTTCAAGATAGCTCATGATACTGATCAAAATACATTCCAAGGCCTTGAACTCGTAGCACAAGTTTCCTGATGGCAACTTCAACTTCATCTCCAAGTCGTACATGAAAAGACCGAGCTTCTTAACGATTTCTGGCGTCGAAGTGTCGAAAACCATCACACAGTCTTTTTTTATGATGGCTTTGATATGCAACAAATTGATGAGGATTGCGTTGGGCGATCTCACCATGATCGACGGTGCCACGTCGATCGATGACGTATCGATTTTACGGAAATCTCTCGGAAATAAATGGTTATCTCGAAGAAACTTCATTTTGGGATACTTTTTGGAAACTGACGTGATATTTCCATCATGGTCGAATATCGTACACGACACATATAAATCATTTGGAGGAATTGGTTTCAAGTTGGAGATCTGTGACGGTGTCTCGGGTGGAGTTAAAGATGCTGTTGGATCGTATGAATGAGGACTTGGAGGAGGTGGTGAAGACGCTGAAACTGTTGGATCATATGAATTAGAACTTATATGAGATTGTGATTTGGTTATATCTTCTTGATAAGATTTGTTAGGATCAATAGAAATTTCATAATTATAAGGGTTGGTTGTATGACTATGATGGATAGTTGTATGGTGAGTAATAGATTTGGTTATATCGTGGCTATTAGATTCGGCTTTATTGTGGCTATTAGGTTCGGTTGTATCGTGACTATTAATTTCGCCTGTATGGTGACTATTAAGTTGATCTCTCTCTCTCGCGATAGAGTCTTCCTCGCGTTCTTCTTCTTGCCTATATATATAGTCATTATCTACCAAACTATGTGGAATTAATTTCTTCTTAAATTTACTGAGAATCTGTTTGTTTCTCCAGTTTGTAGAGCTATACCGATAAAGTAATGGAGGCGTTGTTGCTACGGAACTTCGTATTAGGGTACATCCTATCTTTCGGGATATTAATCGGATTATCATGGAATACTATGCTTGGTGCATGGGTAGAGGTATGTGGTCTTATAGTTGTAGTGTATGGTTGGGAGATTGAGTTTTAAGACTTGGATGGGAGATTGGTTTCTAAGACTTGACTTGATCTTCGAGCAATTCTTTTGTTAATTACGCATACTGCATATAGGCTGAAATTTTATCACTATATTCTAAAAATATTCATAAAACCTCTCCAGTTATTATATCTACAACCTCTCCAGTTATAGTATCTACAATCTTATATCATTCTCTAGATCCTCTAGATCCTCTAGATCCTCTAGATCCTCTAGATCCTCTAGATCCTCTAGATCCTCTAGATCCTCTAGATCCTCTATAATCACATTTCTGGATTCTCTACAAATTTCTTGTTCTACAATTAGTATACCTCATTCAATGTAATATGTATTTAAACTTGAATGTAACAAGGTTTGAAAAGTGACTATTAGTCAGATGATAAAATACCATAAAGAATTATAAGTTGGAGAAAGAACCAATATCTAGGTATCGATATCATTATAAATTGGAGAAAGAACCAGTATCTAGGTATCGATAATCTCTCGCACAGAACCTTGTCACTAATCAAAGAACTTTCTGGTTGGGGATGGACCAAACAATTCCAATCTAAGACCTGGTAGGGCTTCTTCCGATAAAAGTTTCAATCTCTCTTCCAAAGTGTTGTTAACTTCGATCTTACCAGTACCGTTGATGACGACAACACCACCGGCAATATCCTTACTCAAAAAGTTCTCATCATCGACAGCAACTTTGACAGCAAATTTGGCCTTAGCTTCGAACTCCTTAGCGGCGATTTCAGCTGCTTCTTGAGCCAATGCAAGGTCGACCTTTCTGACTCTAATTGAGACGTCTTCCTCTAACAATGCTAATAAACCTTCTTCGATCAAACCGGCCAAAATTGGCTTGTATTCACCTCCTTTGGCAGTGATTTTCTTCAAATTCTTTTCGGCTTCATCAAAGATTTCTGTCAACACTTCTTCTTTGGTTCCCAAGATTCTCAATCTGGTCTTGTTACCAATGGTAGACTTGGTGATTTGTTGGGCCAAAGAGGCCTTTTTTAAGTTTTGTTCATAGGTAGCATCTATGGCAGCCGTTTCTGATCTTACAATCGATGCTTTTTCAATTTCATACTCCTCGTCGGCCTTCAATCTGATTTCCTTGGCCTTTTCTTGTGCTTCCTTCTCGATGAAGGCTTGCATCTTGCTAAGCTCGGATTTTACCTGGATGTTAGTATTGGTTAGTTTTGAGTTTCGCTACCAGAACTGGACAATAGAGATATCCATCCATATAATCAATTATTAACAAGAAAGATGTGAATTCCATACTATTATGTATGTAAATTTAAACCGCTGATTCTGAAGAATCCCTATCCTCACTAAAAGTAACAATATAAAACATCAATTCTTTGTTTTTTGTTCATGTTGTAATTAATCCGATACCCTGATAACTTCCTCCAATATCTCAATTCACTTACTTGTTCATCTGATAACGACATTCTGATTGTTGAGCACTAATCCTTATCGAGAAGGGATTGTCGATTTTCCAATTTATGAGTTTTCTCGCCCTGACCCACGGTAGTAATTGATCGATACACGACCTTTGAGATAAGTTGACTATTAGCCCATAACGAGATCAAAGACTAATTCTCTAAATACGTCTCTAAAAAGCTACTTGGTCAATACACTATAATGTAGTACTTTTATAAGACGAACGAAGAATAAATAATAATAAATAGGACTAGAAAATTTTGTCGAAAAAGTTTCTAGCTAACTCAACACCCAAAAAGGTGGCAGCATTTGCTGGGAAGGATCTTGCCAAAGCAGGACCTACACCCGGGAAAAATGCCTTGATTCCTCCCTTTTTATAAATGTTAGACGTGGTTTTGAAAATCGACACGTTAGTGTTGGAGGATTGCTGAGTAGACTTAATGGTGTCGATTGGGAAAACACCCAACCACATGGAAACACCTGCACATCCACCAGCAAATGAAATGGCAAGCAACGACATATCTTTTCCTGGAGTAGACAATCTTTCCTTAACATATTCGTAGGTTGCAAAGTATAATGCGGACCCAGGCCCGTCACGGGCCAAGGTTGCAGCCGAACCCTTGAAAATCGAACGGATCCCACCAGTACGATACATTTCTTTGATGACTGCACCCATTGAGGTGGTTTTGGTTTGGATTTGCATCATAACCTTGACTCTTTCAAATGGCGCAGCAATCAAAGTGGTTGGAATTGCAGAGATAAAACCTGCTGTGGAAATGTTGGCAATGGTGAACTGGTCAACAGACTTTCCTGTGTAATTTCCAACAATTTTCTTACCCATATCGTAACCCCAGAACGAAACCGCAAACATTGGTGTAACTCCGATAAGAGGTGGTAATACACCACGATAAAACCCTGATAACCCGTCCTTGACTAAGGTTTGCTTAATACACTCAACAGAAGACTTATAGAGCCCTGTTTGTAAACGCACCTTGACCAAGTCAAAAGGATGTCCAGTTAACACAGCACTAATTGTTAGTAAACGCAGAATAGACATAACCAGACCCTGTAAATTGTATTTAATACTTACCAAATACCACCGAAACCACCGGCCCCGAACGACTTGACATTGGAGACTAATACACTATCTACGTCTTCCATAATAAACCGTAAGTTGTGATAAAGAAAAATGTAAAGTCCGGGGATCCTGGGCTTTTTAAGCTGCTCGCCAGAAATTTGATCACTTTGTGTCATTTTTCAAGGTCCGTGGATGTATCTTCGATAAACACCGAGAGATTCAGGGCATGCAGTTTGCATGCGAATGTGGGCATGACGTGATTTAGTATTAGTGACGTATCAATTTTCTTAGCGTGACCTTTGACCCATTGAAAACTCCGTGGTTTATCTTGTAATATCTCCGGTGGTTTTCATCTTCCGATCGCACGCTCAAATTTTTGTGGGGGGATTACCGAGGTATTTCGTAAATGGTTCCGATGTAATTTCTTTGCTTCTATTTCGATTATCTAATACCACTTCTAGTAGCATAGCTGATGTAAACTGTACCAGGCTGGTTATGTAATCAGTTATATAATATGCGTATCTTTGATAGGTGTGTCGTATTTTCAATTATTTTTAGTATCAATGATTACTCTGGCTATTATATTTTGCATATATTACATCTTAAGCCTCTAATTTCTTAGCTATGCTTAACTATTATGCTAACTATTACGCTTAAATATCACACTTTGTGACCAGGTCCAATCATCTTAATTCTAATTAAATAATTGACTCAATTCCCGAAGTTCAAGGTCACTTTTCAAATCTCTAACAAATTGATCTTTTTTACTTTTGTACTCATAGTGAAGTTGCTTGTGGATCTTGGTGGTTATGGCCAGTAATTTGATTTCTATTTCTTCCATATCGCGATCCATGGCGTCGTGGGTGTTTTGATTACTTTCTTCGATATTTTTAACAAGAATGTAGTTCACAATTAGGTTGTTGAATTCTTCACCACTCTTTATAAACATGAAAATGTCGTCTAAAATATTGTAGATTTGTTGAATGTAACTTTTCTTGGTTTGTTTTCCTATAGTGTCTTCATTTAAGAGTTTGTTGTTGACAATCGTATTCAAATACTTTTCGTGCATCTCAATTAGTTCATCAAAGGTCAATTCGTTGCAATTGTGTCTTGTTGTTTCTGAAGCATTGACGTTTCCACGAACTGTTTTCACAAATTGAGGATTTAGGCTGCGCAACAAACTAGTCACATTATTTCCATTCAAATGGCCTGTAGTTGATTTGAAGAGTTTCTCGGTTACCAATTTTTTAAAGCTTTCTTCAATAATATCAAACGATAAATATCCAACAATGGAGTTAAGGAATTGAATCATTCCATTCCGTATTAAATTGATCGCATTGAACGACTTCATAAGCCAAACAACTTTCCGATCTCGTATGCCATTGTTTCCGGTTCTCCGGATCCTAAAATATGACTTCAGGAAATCTTTAAGATCGTGTTTTTTAATGTTTAAAGATTCCACAAAACTATTGTTGAGCATGGATTGCAAATATCTTAATTTCCATAGGAAATTGAACATTTTAAGATATTGCTCCATATGTCCTTCCACGAGCCAATATATTGGCAAATCTTCAATCCTATATTGAACAGTAAATACTTCCCAGCCAATATTTCCATGTTTTGGGTCCAATACTCTTGCATCGAATCTTTCTGCAAACTTATTATACTTGATAGAAGAGTGACTGATAGAATCGTTCAAGATTTGCGACAAGTAATTTGACGATATGTTTGATGACGATTCATTGAGCAAATCGGAACCTTTCAATATTACAGAATCTATGAAATCATTATTCTGGATAAGATAGTACTTTTTGAAGTTGATTAAATGCTCGTACATGTGGTTTTTAGATCCTTGTAGTACAATCGTGAGGTAGTTGATCAATTCATCATATTGTTGGTTGATTATGTCGTGGAGTTCATTAATAGACATGGACTGAAGCCCATTGTTGACTTGCATTAAGAGGTGTGAGTACCGACTGCTGTATTGGTTGACCCACTTTAACTCTCTGCAATATTTGGTTAAAAAGATCAAGGTCTTTCCAATTTGGAATATCTTGTAGCTCAATGCATTGTCAATGAAGAAGGGGATACGCGATGGTAAGAATTGAATTATACTGTTGAAATCATTGTTTTCAAACTCAAATTTAATGAAGAACTCATCGCTCGAATCAATTAACTCACCGTTGATAACCCAACTCTCTAGGATTTGGTAATAAGGAGTTGAGATGTGTTGAAATATTACTTGTCCCAATTGTTTTATTCTTAAGTCACCAGATTTGGTGAGTTCGTATGATTTCGATAAAAAATCATATCCATTTAAGTCATGTAATTTAGTTTCCAATGAATAGAGAACTCTGAACTTGAGAATCCAATCATACAACGAATTATACACAGCAATTAATGATGACGGCTGGCTGTTGAATAATAAGTTGATATGATTTACGTAAATTCCTAATTGGACTTCAAGAACAGATAAAAATGCTGTCTTTATTGGAGATTCCAACTTCCCCTTATTGGTGTGGACAAATCTGATGAGATTTTTGTAGAGCAAGGCACATTCTAGAATTTTAAGCAAGACTGAAGTGTAGCTGTTGTTTATAGAAGAAGGCAACTCGATTTCTTTATCGGTCTGGAAAGACAACAACTTGGAATCCAGCCCTAAAAGAGTGTATGATAAGTATGTTAATATAAGTTCTTCTGACAATGTTTGATAGTATGGTTCGATGATTTGTTGGAGAGCTATGATTTGTGATATGTTTCGAGAAGGTGTATGATTCTTTATGCCTTCATATTGATTATGGAGTCCTTTAGACGGATTTTTGTTCAACGCTTCTGGATCCTTATAGGGAGAAGATTGTAACTGATCCATGCCAGTTCGTACGTTAGTGGAAGCACTTGAATATGACTTATTACTCAAATGAGATCCGATTACTCTGGGTGACCCCATCCGTAAATCTGGCTCGCTCTGGGATTGTAAAGTACTGAAGAACACCAAATAATTATAGATTTGGTCCAAAGATTTCACTTCACTTAGCGAATCCAAAATATTCTGAAATAATGTCCACTCCTGTTTTAACCCTTTGCTGAGAAACATACTCTTATATCGGTTCCTTATCTGGTTTATTTCATATTGTTTCTGTTGAATCGATCCACCTTGGTCTGGTGTGGATAGTAAAACCTGAACCAAATCATTATTCACACTCTGTATAAATTCGGTACCAAACTCCGGAGGCACTAGTGACTTCACTAACCGGTTGGTATATACCTTTATGAATTGGCTTCTATCTAAAGCCATTGCAATCGTTGTCTCTGGAGTGATAGTGATGTTTGTTTTGATTTTGAGGATATACGCGCGCTTGAAAAACTGATGGAGCTCACTAGAAGACGCGCTAACTAGACATGTAGAGACACATAGAAACAGCCAATGAGACCTCTAATGAGACATGTAGATACATAACTAGACAGCTAACAAAACAGCTAGCAAAACAGCTAGCAAAACAGCTAGCAAAACAGCTAGAAAAACAGCTAGCAAAACAGCTAGCAAAACAGCTAGAAAAACAGCTAGCAAAACAGCAAACGAGACATCTAGAGACAGCCAACGAGACATCTAGAGAAACATAATCCTAATCTATAGGACTAATTAACGTAAAGTTATGATAAAAGGTCATTAGAATATAGCTAGAACTAGTACATGGTACCACCGGAACACTAACGCATCTAATTATCTCCACGGACTTCTACAGATTTGATGCTTCTTCTACAATAGGAACAATATATATATCCTCATCGCTCTACGAATATTTTAATGGTCTGCTCTTATTGAGATATTATAAAAAAGGATGTACTGTAAAAGTACGGTCAAAAAAAGGAATAACTCAATAAAAAGAGTTCCAATGAACGTTACAGACGGCCCGATGTGTCAACAGGTCAAGTCATATGAATGTATGGGAGTAAAACAATAGTTTGGAATAAAAATTTGACTTAGTAAGCATCCACACCGGAAGAGACACCGATAGCTTCGATGAGTGGGTCTGAAACATTGGAGTTTAAGTCTGCATCGGTCAAAGCCAATTGTCTTTCGGTCCAAATATGTTCGACTTCTGGAGCGTCGGCGTCACCAACGCCACACAAACCGCCAATCTTTTCCCAGTGGTCGATTCTGTTCAAGTTCAATTCATTGAAGACTGAGTCGATGGCGCCGATCAATTGGGCTGAGATCTCAGGACCATGGCCAGGAGTAGGAGTGATTCTCAATCTTTCTTGGCCAATTGGGACAGTAGGGAAGTTGATAGCTTGGACGTAGATGTTGTGTTTATTCAACAATAAGTCCGAGGCTTTTTTGGCATCAGCAGCGTTACCGACTAAGACTGGTACGATATGGGATGGATTAGGAATCACTGGGATACCAATATCATTCAAGTTGTTCTTGACATATCTTGTGTTTTTTTGTTGGGCAATTCTGTCTTGCATAGTCGATCTTTGGTAACGAATCGAAGTCACAGAACCTGCCATAACAGCAGGAGGTAATGTCGTGGTGAAAATGAAACCAGGAGCGTAAGATCTAAACCAATCGATAAGACGTGACTTACCAGTGATGTAACCACCAACTGTACCATATGCCTTACCCAAGGTACCAGTGACCATGTCAATTCTGTTCATAACAGTTTCAGTGTGAGGGGAGGAGATACCGGACTTCAAGTGGGCGTCAAAGTTGAGATGTTCAGCAACACCAGCACCATGAGGACCGTAAATTCCTACAGCATGGACTTCGTCCAAGAAAGTCATGGCACCATACTTGTCAGCCAAGTCACAAATGGCTTCAATAGGAGCAACAGATCCACACATGGAGTAGACCGATTCGAAAGCAATCAACTTAGGAGTAGATTTTGGGTAAGAAGCCAACTTGGCTTCCAAATCTTGCAAGTTGTTGTGTCTGAAAATCTCCTTCTTAGCTCTCGAGTTTCTAATACCTTGGATCATGGATGCGTGGTTCAATTCGTCTGAGAAAATGACCAAGTCCTTGATTTTTTGTCCAAGCAACGATAAAACAGCATCATTGGCAACAAAACACGAAGAGAATACAAGTGCAGCCTCGTGCTTGTGCAAAGCAGCTAACTCAGATTCCAATCTAATGGCATGAAGGTTATGACCTGCGATGTTTCTTGTTCCACCGGAACCCGAACCATACTTATCCAAAACCCTGTGCATTTCTTTCAAAGTTTGGGGATTGCTACCCATTCCAAGATAGTCGTTGGAGCACCAGACAGTAACTTTGTTGTCTTCTTGAGAACGGTGAGCCTTTGGAAATTCTGCAGCTAAACGGTTAATGTTGTTGAAGAAACGGTACGACTTGTCGGATCTCTTCTTCTGTAATTCTTGATTCAAGAACCCTTGGTAGTCGAATGCAGCCTCATTCGAACCAAGATTAACTTGGTTACTGTCAAGACGTTCACCTTTGAAAGCATAAGGTGAAGAATGAGGGGAAACCAACTTGGAAGAGGTGGCTCTGACAGGTTTTGAAGCTGAAGAGTATTTTCTCGAGGATTCCTTAGCAACCAAGGCGGCTCCCATGAATGGACATTGACGAGCTTGGTTGGCTAACCCTCCAGATTGTCTGCTCAATTGACGAAGACCCAGAGCAGAGGATGATTTAACAAATGGACAAACAGCCATAGAAACACGAGTAATCGACTCCATTTCAAACAAATTTCAGAACTTAGGTTACCTGACTCTGCTACCTTCTAGTTATCTAACTGAAAACTACTGAAGATTTATGATTGAAAAGAGTTTGGATATATTTTTCAGGTGCACAAATTTTTTTCTCGCTATGGTTTGGTAATTTTGGGTGCGATTCCTGAACGGGATTTTATTACTCAAACGAGTATTTTCGTTTCTGGGACACGCCATTTCACAACATCGGGGTTTGGTCTGTGACTAATAAATTAACAGTCACCATTGGCGTGAGCTGCATCAAGTCGGAAATAGATGGCTCTAGCTCGTAATTACGTTCTCGTTCCGGTTATCCTTCTAAACGGTGTTAGAAATTGATACATCTTCGCGTAATAATTCACGTTCCGCTAGTCCTAAGTCCGGAATCTTGCCGGTACACTCTATTAGAGTGACAAAAATTACTCACTATACGAGGAAGTGATATATATCGTGGCCTTGGGCTCAAAGCAGGGTAACGGTTAACTCGACTACTTGTTGTTTACCGAAGTACCCTTTTCTCGAACTCGTCCTGCATTTCCCAAGCTATTTTAACATCAGAAGATGTCGACTCAAATGACATCATACTGTGAACTTTTTTGATCTACAAGAAGAAAATAGAATATGGTTTATATTCAGTGTATAATGTCGTTCTTCCAGTAATTCTCCAGTAATTCTCCAGCAATTCTACAAAATCTATCACTCGAGCTAATTTCGTATATTGTTCATTATTCTTACATAAAAGGAGACTAAGGAATTCTCAGACATGCATGTTTTCGTTCTTTTTCATCAACTAGGCTGATGCTTCTCTATATGATTGTAAAACATCAATTGCGAGCAAGTGGTCCTGTTCTTGTGCAAGGCCACTGATGGTTAAAGTACCAACCACACCATCAAAATTCTTGATTCTGATAGGTACACTTCCACCATGTGTAGCATAGTCAACAGGCGAAATGTATAACGCATCTTCAATCGACTTGCCTTTGATTCTTAACTTCTGGCCCATGTAGAAACTGGATTTACCGAATCTCAACACGGTTCTCTTCTTTCTGTTGACCCATTCGTCGTTGTCCAATTCAGCATCACCATTGGTGCAAGTGTGGAATAAAACTTGGCCGGAACTCAATGTGATATCAATCACAAGCGATTGGTCTCCATATTTTTCTATGGCAATCTTTCTGGTTGCGCTTCCAATGGCCCAAGCGATATCAGAGTTGAAAGCGTCCAAGGTGATGTTGTCACCTTCCAAATTTTCAAGGTCTTTCAAAGAGGAACTAAATAATTCGTGCATTGTTGATGTATAATGGGTCGGAAAAATTCTTCGGAATATTGTCTCTTTTATACTTTATAGTTCAATTTTCAATGGATCAACCTTCCCCCAATCTTTGGAAGTGGGGTTTTATATACAGGGATACACTCAGGTCAAGAACGTTTAGAAACCATCAATGGATCCAATGCAGGACAACAATCTCAGGAATTTTCGGATGTTAAGGCTTTTGCATCACTATTTTGGAACCTGGATTAATTATTGGAAATAGTATAGATTGCGGAGATGATATTCCGTGGCAAGTAGTTGCGGTCAAATAGAGGGAGGATCTGACATTAAATAGCCACATCTAAAACAAGTACAACTATTTAAGTGAAGAGATTCTTGAAAAAAGGAGAAGTCAGAATCAGAATTAGAATCAGAATTAGAGAATTTCAAAAGGTGAGACGTCTTGTTGATTAGAAAGAAGCGATTCAGAGTGAATATACACGATATCTTAATTTTGCAGCCGAAAACTCTAAATAAAGTGAATGTTTTCAAATCATAATCCATCACATTATCCAGCTCCTGATTTTGGTAAACCTAATAAACTTTGCTTCAGTAGTTTGTAAGATTTCAAACGAGATATTGGAATAGATAATCCGCTGGAACGTATTATAACTTATTTTTGTATGGTTAATATAAGAGATTTTACCCAATCTCACCTAATTTTGCGAGTTTAAATATTGTGACTCCAAACAACATTGATTTTAGCTCACATTACTATAAAATTGACATATTGTAGTACCCTTTTCAGCACTACAAATTAGTCCACATTTTTAAGATAAATTTTCCCTTTTTTCATTGTTTAATTCACTGTCACTTTCTTATTGACTAGTGGATGGCTAGGCTTTGATAGTTCTCGGGATTTTAAAGAAGAAGCTGCATCAGAAGGCACGAATATCAACAATTACCCAATTCTTATTTGCCATACTTCACGGTAAGTAAGACTTACTTATCATGAAATCCAATTATAATCCTTCAACTTTCATCATTGAATTCTGTAGAATATTTGATTCAGGGATTGCTACTTATTATCGAATGATTATATATAGGGTTTTTCCAACATTTGATCCAAACCTAACGCAATTGGAAGAGTATTTTCATTCAAAACTTATATGATAAGTCTTGTTTATGATAAAAATTGCGTGGAGGCTGCAAATAATGCGTGGCTGCAAAATTGGTTGCGAAAAAAATATGTTTACAAACCCAGAGTACTTATACCATGAAACATCCCCGGTAGAGGCAAAATCTTGCTTGAGCTCCAAGTAACCTTGGTAGTTCACAACACACTCTAGCTTATACACTATATATTTGTTATGGTGAGCAGACTAAAGCTAAATCCTGAATTTCGTATGCTTAACTCAAATTGGGGGGGAAGCTTGGTCCTGCATTAGAGATTATTATATTACTATATGAAGTCTCTTATGCTTATCAATTAGGTATTTGACTGGCACAAATACAATCCAATTTTTGCTCTTTTATTATACAAAGATCATTTTGGTATCGACCTTATTAAGTTCTGATATCACAAGTTATAAGATCAATTCCTATTTCTATTACAATGCAAATGAAGAAGTCTAACAAAATGACCATGAAGATGAAGTTGAAGTTGAGATCAAAATCTAAATCCAAAGTTAATCCCTGTCAAGCAAAAACCTTTAGAAAGAACCTTGAAGAGAAAGTTGAGCCATTTGGCTTTATGGAAGAGGAAAAACCTGTTGATACCGTTTTACAAGATCAAACAATCCAAGAAGATACTATCTTACCTTTCTTTCGTTGGGAAGATCAAAAGTTTCTTGATGAACTCTTATTGAGGAATTATCTTAAATATAGTGGGGATTTAAATGGATTTGAATTGGTCGACATGCCTATCGAGGACTCGAATTCAAGTGAGTTCCCCCTTGAAACCATTTCTTTAGAATCTCCACAAAAATCTTGGGACGAACAAACTCCTTCAGAGATGGATTCCGCAGAAACCTTAGTACCTGTTGACTTTGTGGACATGTGGGAAAAGGAATGCTGCGAATCCATCAAAGAAGTTCAAGAGATTGTAGTCAAAAGTCAAAGAAGTTTTGTCAAGATTGGAATCAGCTTGGCAGAGGAATTGGCTCAGTCAGAACCTAAAGTTAGTTGCATGGAACCTAAAGCTCGCTGTCTGGAACTTAAGAAAGCTTCAATTTATTCTGAACCGCAAACGACAAAGGCTGTTGGTGACAAAAAGAAGAAACAATCAAGCCTGGCCTGGACCGTTTTTAAAAACAGAAGAAATCGTAAACATTATTACGCTAATAATTATTTTAGCGACAAAAAGATTCATTTCACTTCACATAAAACTGAAGATTACGATTGCTTTGATTTTAATTTCATCCATTCAAAGCAACAAACATCTACTAACTTCCATTGGAGAGACAGCTCAACTAGTGAATATATATATTAAATAGTATATATATTAAATAGAAATATACTTCGTGTTCTAATGAAAACAATAGAGGCTTCAGAAGGACAATGACGGAACAGCATCTCTCTTCCTCTTCCGTTTTCTCACACAGCTTTCAAATATGTGTGCAAGAAGAAGTTCATAGAAATTGTCATCTCACCCATGTGTTCAGACTCGGCTTCATCCAACATTGGATAATTCAATTTTGTCTTCACTATGGTTCCAACCTTCAATACAAATGTGATCATCACTAGTTATGCGCACATTGTAGTGCAGATGTAAGAGCGAGTCTGATACTCTATCGTCTAGTACTATTTATAAACTGATTTTATCATATCTATATACATTAAATCAATCATATATTCTTTTCATCGAATTGCCCAAAAAAATATCTACTCTCTTGATTGCTAAATGCTGAGAGCAGCTATATAAAGAATTCTCGCCGTGCATGTATTATTTTTAATCCCACCAAGACAAGTCGTTACATTAACAAAAACTGTAATAAAAGTCTTACAAAAGGCAATATAGAAGGCTCTACATCAGAAAACAATACTAATTGTAGTTTTAGAAGGCAGTTAACATGTAAATGGCGGCCAGATAAACATCCAGATAAGTCCGACCCGGTTTTCATTTCATTACCGAGATAAAAATATATTGGTTTTGTACCACAATAAAAACTCGTAAATTCTAAAGAATTCGCTTACTTATGGTTTTGCGGTCGATATATAATAGTACCAATAGTCGAGGCTACGAGTATTTGCAAATTTTCACAGAATGAGTCATTGTTTGATAACGAGTTAAATACTGCGAATTTAATCATTATACAGCTGCGAAACTCTTGATATACAATTTGTGATATTTCCGGGAGTTAAGGGCCTTGATAGAAAGAGTGGCAAGGTGGCAAGGTGTGAAGAGACATAATGCATTTTTTGACTTTGCATATCAATGATCGAATTTATGGGTATTGGCTTCATGAATTGTGTTTTCAGGCTTAATATCAATGGATAATACAAGACATTCAGAATTGGAGTTCGAGTGAAATTAAGCAATCTTAGGTTAGCAATTATTCCTGGTTGAAAGGATATATGTTTAAATACGAAAGACGTGTTGCTAAATTGCTACTAATTGCGAAAGCCCAAAGTTCAGTTGGTCTATCTTCAGTTGGTTTAACTTCAGCTGTTAATTAAGCAGAACTAAATGGTTTGTTCTGTCGCCATTTTGCTATTTAACCTTTTTGCTATTTAACCTGTTTTAAATTGCTTCTGCTGCTGTCAGCTAATATTCAATCGGAGAAACATTCTAACGAAACTATTATCAGAGAGCCAAATGATAGCATCTCTATTTGTATACTGGACATTGTTTGAAAGTACTCTTGAGAATCTCGTCATAACTGATTATCTTCTGGAGGAACTGGGATTTTATTCAAAGTTGAGATCCCACTACAATCCCAAAGGAATGGCATTATTTACGAATGGCCTCAACTACATCTAATGTATGGGGCTTTATTCAGGGATCGCCTTACTTCTTATCTACGGCAAGAATCTTTGTTCAACTGTCTTGTTCAACTGACTTGTTCAACTGTCTTGTTCAACTTATTCAAGGACCTTAAATTAACTCTGGATGCCAGGTTCATTTTATTTAAATACAAGTACAACTTGGGATACAATATTATCGCGGATATGATCCCATTGATATATTTCCGTTTACGGAATCTTATGTCTGGAGATAAGTACTTATCACCAATCTGAGCCCAGTGGTAGATCTTGGTCTACGGCAATTTTCCTCCAAACGGGTGCCTTACTGATAACTCGCAGGATATTTTCCATAACTGGAACTAGTCAAGTCTTCGTCTTCGTCTACGTTCCTTATGCACTATTATCTCATTGTGAGCCACAACTTTCATTCGTTGCGGTCGGAGGTCTCGGAGCCAAGAAATATATTTCTTCCAACGTTCCTCGCTTACCAGTTCCAAATATGAGAGGTCAGAAACGCAAATTGTAATTCTCCTAAGGATCTTGCTCGACAAGAAAATAATGAACACCAAGAATTCCAAGAACGACGTCAAACTGAAAATAATTGGTGCGAGATGAAATTCCTAATTCATATAGATCAAGATGCATGGACTATACAATGCTGCACCCCAATCTTCTGAAATTAACATTAAGGCATACCCATTGCAGGTACGGCTCTTCGGCATTTCAAGAATTGATCTTAAGAGATCACGACAGTTACATAGCTTCACACTCCACGGAGGTGTAATGAGGTGATCGAGGCATTTTAGACAATTTGATCGTTATCAGAATACAGCTACGATCATACTATGTATGAGCCACATATTAGCCATTCGATCAAGAGGTACTAGGGGAGAAAGAACATTTACAAAATGCCCCTTGATTGTTATCTTTCACAGATTTCAAGAAAAATCAAGACTGAAATTGCGAACATTTGACAGATATCAGATGATAAGAATGTGGTTTCAACTTTTTGACATATAGGAGAATACGGCCCTTGACTGTCAAAACAATATGGTACGCAGGTGATGGTTTGTTTTTCCGTTATTATCTAATAGAGTCGAATTTGATACCTTGAGAGTTATTTAATGTGCTTCGTATCTGATCACACGTATAGTGATGGCTTGCCTATCTTGCGTATCAGGGTAGGTTGCAATCACTCAAGAGTTGCCGTATTACCCATATGTGCATTGTTGCATTCTTGGTGCAGGGGCATAATTTAAGGGTTGGTGGTAAATGGTGCCGTGCCTTCAATAAGCAGGATTCTTATCGCGCTACTATCTATGCTGCAAAATAAAGACCTTGCAACATTACTATAACATATGATTACACAGTTTCATTAATCAAATTCTATTGTACAAGGACTGATATAAAAGGATAGGATTCCACCACCGATATGATTTTGAAAACAATCATTCCAAATGTCAGCTAAAGTAGATCAGCAACTTCTTGACGAGAAAACTGTTGGAGATATTAGAGTCAATTCTCTAGACTCTATTGGGTATGCTTCCGACGATTACGACTATGAAGATCCAAGAAACTACTCTACAAACTATGTTGATGATAATAATCCCAAAGGGTTGCGTGTTCCTACTAAGGAGGAATCAGAGTCTTTGAGACGAGTTTTAGGTAGAAATGCCATGTCTTCGTATCTTATTTGTTTGTGTGAGTTGGCCGAAAGAGCCTCTTACTACTCGGTCACCGGTATCTTAACGAATTTCATTCAAAGACCGCTTCCAAAGAACTCTCCTCATGGTTGGGGTGCTCCATCGTCTGATAAGTCTTCTGAGAGTGCAGGTGCCTTGGACCAAGGTCTTCAAACTGCAACTGCCCTTACACTTTTATTGACATTTTTAGCTTACGTTGTTCCATTGTACGGTGGTTTCGTTGCCGATACTCAAATTGGTAGATTTAAGGCTATTTGGATTGGGGTGTTCGCAGGTTTTGTTTCTCATGTTTTATTTGTAATTGCTGCTCTTCCATCTGTTTTAAAGAACGGTGATGCTGCTCTTGCTCCAACTATCATAGCTATCATTACTTTAGCCTTTGGTACTGGTTTCATCAAGCCAAATTTGTTACCACTTTTAATGGACCAATATCCCGAACAACAAGATATGGTTAAGGTCTTACCATCTGGTGAAAAGGTTATTCTTGACCGTCAAAAGTCTTTAGAAAGGTTAACCTTGGTTTTCTACTGGGCTATTAACATTGGTGCCTTTTTCCAATTGGCTACTTCGTATATTGAAAGAAGAATTGGTTTCTGGTTTGCTTTTTTCATTCCAATCGTTATTTACATGATTTTACCATTTGTATTGTTCATTCTTCAAAGTAAATTGGTCAAACAAGCCCCAGAAGGTACTGTTTTGACAAATGCCTATAGAATTATTCGTACTACCTTAAGTGGTAATTTCTTGAAGAGATATAAGAATGGTGAATTGTGGGAATATGCAAAACCATCTGCTATGATTGCAAGAGGTAGAGATTACTACAAGCAAAAGAAGGTCAAAGGTGAATTGGTTAAGGTTCCTATCAGCTGGAATGATCAATGGGTTTTAGATATGAAGCAAACTGTAGATGCCTGTAAAATCTTCATTTATTTCCCTATTTTCAACTTGGCCGATGGTGGTATTGGTAGTGTGCAAACTTCGCAAGCCGGCTCCATGAGTTCTAATGGTGTACCCAACGATTTATTTTCCAACTTCAACCCATTGACCATTATTATCTTGATCCCAATTCTTGACTACGGTGTGTACCCAATCTTAAGAAAGTATAAGATTGATTTCCGTCCTGTCTATAGAATCTTTTTGGGATTCATATTGGCTGCTGCTTCCCAAGTTGCTGGTGCTGTCATTCAGTGGAGAGTTTATAAGACTTCTCCATGTGGATACTACGCTACCACATGTGACCAGCAATCTCCAATCACTGCTTGGCAAGATGTTTCTTTGTACATTCTTTCTGCTGCTAGTGAGTGTTTCGCAATGACTACCGCTTACGAATTAGCATACACTAGATCCCCACCACAAATGAAGGGTTTGGTTATGGCCTTATTTTTGTTCACCACTGCTATCTCTGCTGCTATTTCGCAAGCATTGTTGCCAGCTTTAGTTGACCCTCACTTGATCTGGCCATTTGCTGGTGTTGGTATCGCTACTGTTGTAGCTGCCTTTTGTTTCTTATACCAGTTTAGAAACTTACATGTCAAGATGGAAGAAGAAAGAATTCACAGAGAAAAGTTTGAGCAGATTGATTCTGAAATTCTTCCAATTGGCACAAATGTTGACCAGCCTGCCTTGACTGCTATTACTTCGATTAAGTCCGTTGTTGGTAAGTAATCAATCCCTTTCAATTCTCTATAATATTATATAAGCAATGTAATTAATTTTATCCACTATAATGAAGAGGAATAATGATCCTGCCGTAAGAGCTGAGCAACTCTATGTTCAATTTAAATAAAACAGACAGTGCACATTTTTTACAGGTTAATTACTTTAATTGCATTTTGCATTTTGCAGCCATTATAATGGTTAATGAATTAGAATTAAAAAATTTGCGAATCATCCTACAGAGATTTTTAATCTAAATCGCCTTAAGATAAACTAAATTTCTATTTTCTAAATACACATCTATTAAACTTCTAATGGAGCATTGTATTCTGTGGTTTTGTAGTCCCAGTAGAATGTTAAGCTTTGGCTAACATTCGAAGGAACTTCACACTGTTTGAGGTAATCATATTTTGCCAATCTATTTTCAAGGAAGTCTTCAAATTTATCTACTGGACAAGAGAACCCTGGGCCAGAGGCACAACTGTTGATAGGGGCAACGGCATCGTTAAGAATATATCTAACATACGATTTGTCATCCCCACACTTGAATTTTTCGGTGTATAATCTAGCACCTTGAGGAACTAAATTTGCGTGAATATAACTTCTACCAAATTCAATGTGATCTGTTGGTAAATCCTCCTTTGGAGTAAAGATACCTAAAGCACTCAAGTAGTGGTCGATGTCAGTGTCGTGGGTGAAGGATAACCAAATTTTATTATCTGATTCTTTCTGGAGCAATTGAAGAGAAGCGTTTAACAACACGGATCCAATAGGTGCAGACATATTTTGCCCAGGACCATTTTCGTAGTATTTACTCAAATCACCGCTGTATCCGTTGTAAATAAAATCTTCATTTGTAAACAATTTGCAGAACTGCGATTCACCAAGAACATTCAATTCAAAAGCACACATATCAAACATCGCTTCAATATCGTTTTCATCTATTGCTAATTTAATATGGCTGTTTTCATCCTGGAAACGTTTGAGAATTCTAGTCAAATATGCTCTACTAAATTTTTTGATGATTTTTGAGTTAGATTCGTCATCATAATTACAAGCATCTCTTGGAGTCAAGGAATTGGCTCCTTGGCTCTTATCTTCACCGATAGTATTAATTTTGTAATTTGTTGAGTTCCAACTAGAGCTCATAAATCCCTTGATGAAACTAAGTGCACTTTCGTGTACTCTATTAGAATTAGAAGTAAATACTGGCAAAGTTTCTTTTGGGTTATACAAATCATTGTATTTGTCTCTGAAAGCAGCGCCATGTCTAATCTCATTCAAAGTACCTGCATAAATACTCTTGGAATTCTTTGGGGACGTTTCCAATCCATATTGGGAAGTGTCTTTAACAAAGTACTTATAAGTATTAAGGAAACTCAATGAACCTTTCAAGTTACCTTTATTTGCTTTAATCTTTGAGAGAACTTTTTCAAACTTCTTTGCCTTATTGGGTGTTGGAAATCTTTCACCGTGTCTACTCAACAACTGAACTTGTTCAAGTTTGCAACCTTGAGGAATATCGGTGGAAATTCCATGACCTGGTGATTGCTTATATGGAGCTGCACCACCTAAGAAGTTGATAACATTGTATTGTTCGACAGATGCTTGCTGGGGTGAAGCAAGGTCTTTGTAGACTGAATTGTCAGCTAAAAGCAAACCACCTTGAAGTAAGCCAGAGAATGAAACCATGTTTGTTATTGATCAACATCTTAATATCTAATACTATTCACCTCTATTTAAATATATTACTTTTTGGACTCTAATTCAAGCTTAGCTACCACCAACGTGGTCACTAACTTGAAGTTGATAAGTCTGTTGAAATCTTTATCGTTTATGGGTGATTTGTTTTGGTTTGCATATATGCCATTTTTATTTTTTGATAAACGTTTTCACAAAAAAATATTCGCAAAATACTTCAAGTTTTTCCGAGTAGACAAAAATACTAATACGGTTTGGCTTAAAATATTGGATATTTCTATAGATAGCTTATACCTATCCCATAAGATTATGTATCCCTAGCAAGAGTAAGGTTGTGATTAAGAATTATAATCTCAGGAATCATTTGGTTCGCACTTCTGATTTGAATTTGAAGCCCTTGTGGCCGGCTAATAATTTCATTTAGTGTCGGAATTAATATCCACGTTCTAACTGCCAAGTAAATTTCTAAAGAATATTATATGATCAGTTACTGCAATTGGGTGCTGCTATTATTGTTATCTAGCGAAAATTCGTAAAAGCTCAGGTGGTCATAGAAAATAAAGCTACTAGCGGAATAGTTTATTCGCATTTTGCCTTGAGACGTCAAGCCCAATTTATGATTCCGCTCTTATGCTTAGACTTGAAACCGAAACAAATCGAGTATCAATTATAAATTTTGGTAACAACCATAAAATAAAGGGTATTAACAGTATAGTAAAGGGTGCTGACAGTAGAATACAGGGCTTTAATAGAATAAAAGGAATTGGCTATAGAATAAAGGGTATTTGCCATGGAATACCGGCTTTCCAGATTAGCATCGGTACTACCAAAATCAATATATTAATGCAGCCATTTGAAACTAATTCCATGCAATCCTCTACCTAATTGGGCTACTTTACTCCTTCCTGTAAAGCACTAATAATTCGAGTCCACCTTCAGTGATAACCAATGAGTTATTGCTACATTTTGAATCCTAAAAAGTAAATTCTATTGAGTATGTACTTTGGGGGTCGAAAATAAATGGACGATCAGAATGAAAAATTTTAGTAATAGGTATCAGAATAATAGTCACCAGTTGCAACTAGTATCAGGAAAATTTTGGGTGCAAATGATGAGAATGCGATAATTGAAATAAATGTGAGAGGAAACCATTTCTAGCAGATGCAGTTACTTCACTTACCATGAAAATATCTATGCAACAATTCTTTGGGCAGTATTGTTGTCATACTTACCAGATTCGTAATCCCAATAGAAGGTCAACTCCTTTGGAGAAGATTCTGGAGTACCACAATCCTTTGGAATGTCAAGGTGTCCAATTCTTTCGTCTACGTAACTTTCAAAGTCACTTAATTTACATGAATAACCAGGACCACTGTTACAGGATTCAATAGGAATCACAGCATCATTGATCACGAATCTTACATAGGTTTCATTTCCACAACTGTACTTCTCGGTAACAAAACGACCTCCCATTGGAATGACTTCCACGTGGTGGTAAGAGTCTTTAAAAATAACTCTGTCATTAGGTAAAGGATCCTTTGTTTCAAATAAACCTAATGCAGACGAGAATAATTCGATATCAGTGTCATGGGTGAAGGATAGCCAGATCTTCTTTTTAGGATCGTTTTCTTTCAATAAAGAAAGAGAAGCATTCAATTGAACGGAACCAGCTTCAATGGCACCCTTACCACCTGGACCGGAATTGTAGTAGAATCCCATGTCATTGAAGTAACTGTTTTGAATCAATTCATCTTCAGTGAAAATCTCGCAAAATGGAGAGTATCCCTTAGCGTTCATTTCGTAGGCACAAATTTGGACAAGTTGGGAAACATCGCTAGTGGTGACATTCAAACCAGGGTTGCTCTTGACGAATCTAGAAACAATGTTCTGTAAGTAAGTTTTTGGGAACTTGTTGACAAACTCAGAGTAGTAGGAACTGTTCCAAGCAGGACAGCCCCATCTTGGGACCAAAGTGTTCAATCCAAACTTCTTGTCTTCGTCAAGTATGACTTCTCTGACAACGTTGTTCTTGAAATTTTCACCTAAAAATCCCTCGGCAAAGAATAAAGCGGTTTGACGAACTCTAGAAGATCCAGCAATGAATAGAGGCAAAGTGGCGTTCTCTTTGTATAAGTCAGAATACTTGGATCTGAAAGAAGCGCCAGCTTTGAGACCAGTCTCGTAGCCAGTAAATGGACCTTTGGAGTTGGAAGGTGTGGTTTCGTACTCATAAAGACTTTCGTCAGAGACATAATATTTGTAGTCGTTCAAGAACGCCAAATCACCCTTGAAAGTGCCGTTATAAGATTGTAAACGATCGATGATCTTTTTGTGAGCCAAACCAGCAGATAATCCAGGATATCTCTCACCATGTCTCATGATCAATTGAACTTGTTCAATGGTACATTGTTCAGGAATATCAGTAGAAATACCAAATCCAGGATGTTGGATATATGGACCAGCAGACGACAAGTATTTCACAACATTATATTGCTCTTTGGCGGCCAATTCTGGACTACCGACATCTCTGAAGTTGTCTTGAGATGCAAAGAATAAGCCCTGTGATAATATTTTTGAGATTGCAACCATTTTTTGTGTAAAGAATAAACTTACAGATTTCTTGGAAATACGTATCCAATATATACTAATAGGGACGAGTAAAGTTTATGGTACGCTACAATAGGAGCGGCTCTGCCCACCGTGGTTATCGCCTCGAGGATTCCGATGTTCCATCGGCACAATTAGTGACTCTGGTCAAATCTGGCCCAATAGAGGAGATTTTCCCGCGTGGGTTAAATGTTACAACGTTGCAAAATATTAAGATTATACATTATAGATATACTTCCCCCCTTTCCCCCTCCCCCAAAAAACGAAAATCACGTCTCGCTTATCTCCTCTATGATTTTCATCATACCTCTAGTGATATTCATCAGTTTTTGTAATTTTTGTAGATAGATGCTCTTTCGACTAGGCTTTCTTTGGTGGTCTAGAATCGAGAAAACAGTTCCTCCAAACAAGTATCATTTCCAATATTATTTCCAGTATTTTATTCAGTAGTAAAACATTAATACAGTGGAATTTCTCGTGGCGTGAGGTTTACGAATAACTTTATGTATTCTTTACAATAAATTAATTGGGCCTATTAATTATAAATTACCTCCTTTTTTTATTCGTTTTCTTGCCAATCGACGACTTGGAATCGTTGCCTCCAGGGAGTACTAATTTGACCTTGCTCACCGTAAATACCCCCACTAAGTCGTTGGGTTTAGCAGCTTTGACTATTTCACGTTCCGAAGGCCAATCCAAATCAGTATCGGTCGACCCAAGGTCCATCTTCCTATTCGTAAAGTAATTCAAAGCATCATTGATGCTCTTACCCTTTTTGCCATTTCCTGGTTGAAACTTGACTTTGTACTTGAATTTGTTCAACGATGCCCACGGGGCAAACACCGGCACAATTCCTGTACAAACATCGGATGTCAGAGGTTTGGAAATGAAAGAATCGAGAATTTCCAAGTAGTTTGTAGCACTGGCCTCGTCTTCTTTCGCTTCTTCCATGATGTATTTTTGATACTCTCGTTCATCTTGCTTCTTACGCTTCTGGAGTGAGGCTGATTCTTGGTATTTTTGTTTCTTTCTTTCCTCAACGAGCTGAAGCTCCAATTCCTTTTGTTTTTCTAGTTCTTCAACTTGTTTTAATGTTCCCAATGCATCCATTCTCATCTTCCTCTCGTCTTCGTCTTGGTCTCCATATTTCTCCGCAATTTTCTTCATTTTCGCCTTCTTACCTCTCACCTTGGGTGCAACTTTTTTAGATTCGTCCAACTTCAATTCTTCAACCTGGTCAACAATCTCCTCTTCAGATTCGTTTGCTTCAACTTCTTCAGGCCTATCATTTCTGGTCGTTTCTATTCCTTTACCAATAGAATCATCCAAATTCTTCTTTTTGTTGTCCATAATAATCTTCAATCCATGTTCTTGTTCTCTTTCTAACCTTTGTTTCTTGTACTTTTCTGAGGTCTCCTCGTCGCCCAGGAAATAAAACGCAAATCCCATGACTAATTGACAAGGTGGTAAATAAACCTTTTTACCTTTGTAATTGAATTCTCCGGGAGAAATCAATGTACCATCGAAGTCTTTTTTCGACAACTCTTCACCGGTTAGCAACCATGCTGAAGTGGAGACCTTTGCATTCCATGCACTAGAGGCTGACATGGCAAATATTCCTGCCTGCATCAATGTTGATGGTGGCACACCTTCCCCTTTGAAAGGATTCTTAATAAATACTTTTAAAGATCCTTCAACGTCTGAAGAGACAAAATAGTCATTATCGTTGAAATGTCTATAGTAGATCATGTCTATTTGAGAATTGTCTCTTCCAGCTAAACATAAATATCCTTCACTCGAAACAAACCAGTAGAATTTCTCAAACCAATACTTTAATCTGATATGTTTCAACGTTTCGTTCTCTTGCTTCAAGTTCTTGGCCAAATCTTGTTGAATCTTTTTTTGGGCATTTTTCAACGCCAAATTAGTGTTCTTTTCTACCTTAACTTGTTTGACTTCAGCAGATTTTTTAGAGTCAAAATATAATGCAGCGTTTGCATAAGGAGATAATGAAATATCGATCCAGACTGCTAACTTTTGGGCTTGTTTTTTCTTATCTTTGGAAGGTTTTTTCGTGGATTTCTTTTGTTTCTTATTTATGATCTCGGAATCCGAATCACTGTCTGAGTCGGATTCTGATTCACTTTCTGAAGAATCGTCTGAAGATTCAGAATCTGACCCAGAAGCTTCTGAATTGTCGTCATTTTCATATAATGATTCCAAGTCTGGTAAGAGAACATTGATTTTATTCTCTTTCAATTTCAACGGCAATTTAATCGCAGATGCAATCTCGTCCCCCCTACTTTGCTCCAATTTGATGTAACTTTCTATGTTGGTCCAATCCATTTGTTGGTCAACAAGTTTTTGAACTTTATCCATACATGAACTTACCAAGTCTGCAAAGCAAACAATAGCATCACCTTTCTGGGAGTTCGCTTCTTGTTGGGCAACTAACGATTGAATCTGTTTGTCTCTTTCATTTCTAGCATGGTCTAATCTATTTTTTGCTTGTTGCTTTTGTTGTTCTATACGTAATGCATATTTTGTGGATTCAATAGTGGAAAAGAATGAATCTAACGTATTGTTGTATCCTTTGATTTGTGAAAACCTATAATTGGACATATTTTCCTTGTAGGGTTCAAAAGGATGGAATTCATCAAAAACGTATTCCAAATCATCATCGGTGGAATCTTCAGGGTTGAAATTAGGATTCTTCTTCGAGACTATACACCCAGTGATTTCTTGTGATTCGGAAGTTAAAGAAATGTAATCATCTTCGGTTTTGTCTAATGCCTTAAGTACAGGGTTCAATAGTTCTTCATTACTTTCAAAACCCAAGCAACTTGAGCTCGACTGAACTCCAAATTCATTCAAATTCTTTTGAATCAAATCGCTAGATAAATGACTAGCGTTTACAAACAAAAGTTTGTGAATAGAAAACACCTTATTCTTCTTTCCGTTTTCTTGATTTTGAGATAGTTTGGCCTTGTGAGCAGTAATCCATTCATTAACATCAGAAATAGAATAAGATTTCTTCTCGTAGTTGAAATCTTCAGTGAAAAGTGATTTATCAAACATATTATAGATTTCGTTAACAGCATATCTATCATTTTCACCCTTTTCACTGACTAATCTTTGCAAGGATAAGATTTTCTTCTCTTTGTCGAGTAACAAGATGTTACCGGCACTAAAAAATTCCAATACAAGGTAGTACAACCCGTCACTGAACTCCAATACCAAGACTCTATCATTACCAACCTGTTTTATAGATGATAAACGTCTTGATTTCAAATGCTTTCTTAATTTGGTGACAAAATTTGATGGTTGCTGAGTAATTACTCTTTCGAACTCTGTCAAATGCACTCTATGACCACAATCTAAGACCAAAACCTTTTTTGAATCAGGAATTGAAAATTTCAATAAGAATTGACGTGATGAAGATGCAACATTCTGAATATTTTGAAGTCTATAATTCAATATATTGGACTTCAATTCAGACGTAATTACTTGCAAATCTAATGCCGTGATTCTTTGCTGTTGGTTAGTATTCCGAGGTTAAATAGACTCTCTTAAGGTCTCAGTTGCGCAAAGTTTCTCGAAACAAGCATTTTGATCTGGTTCAAATTCTAGCATTCATACTCGTGTGATCCCAGATTTCTTGAATTTCAAGTTTAGCTGAAACTCTTCTTCTTAAGAGACGTAGACTTTGTACATACCTTCATATTCACCTATGCTTAGTACTGTTCTTGACATCTTTATTTGCCATCAATTTGAAAATGTCCTTCAGATCTCGCGACAGACTAATGTGCCGGATTGTCAAATCGTAGTGACGTACAAGATATAGAATCATCACTAGACAATTGAACAACTTCATCGTCTGGCAATGGACTATAAAGCTTTTCAGCCATTGGTGAAGAAACTCAAGGAAGGTAAAAAGGTCTCCTTCTTTACGGGCGCTGGAATCTCCACAAATGCTGGAATCCCCGACTTTAGAAGTCCCGAGACTGGTCTATACGCCAACCTAGCAAAGTTAAACTTACCGTATGCCGAGGCTGTATTTGATATTGATTATTTTAGAGATGATCCCAAGGCTTTCTATACTTTAGCAGAAGAGTTGTTTCCAGGCAAGTTCAAGCCCACAAAGTTCCACTACATGATAAGACTCTTGCAAGATAAGAATTTGCTACAACGAGTGTATACGCAAAATATCGATACTCTAGAAAGGATTGCAGGTGTCAAAGATGAATACATAGTGGAAGCTCATGGATCTTTCGCAAGCAATCACTGTATCGATTGTTCACATGAAATGAGTACTGAGCAAGTCATAGCCGCCATGGCAGATAAAACAAAGAATGATGGAATTCCTACTTGTGGAAAATGTCAAGGTTATGTAAAACCAGATATTGTTTTCTTTGGTGAAGGTTTGCCGTCGAGATTGTTTGAACTTTGGGATGAAGATTCTGAAACTCTTGAAATCGCAATTGTTGCAGGAACATCCCTAACAGTTTATCCGTTTGCCGGGTTACATTCAGAAGTTGGGAAGGATGCTTTAAGAGTTCTTATAAATAATGAGACAGTTGGAGACTTTAAGGAGAAAAAGAGAAAATCCGATATCATTGCTCTAGAGAATGCAGACGTTGCAGCTGACATGATTTGTGAATTATTAGGATGGAAAGACGAACTTGATTTATTGTATGGTAGTAACATACCAAAGGAATCTGCAGAAGAAAAGGCAAGAGAAATTGCAGATGAAATCAAGTTAGAATTGCAATCTCGTAAGGATAGAGATGACAAGGAAGAGTCTGAAGTAAAACGCGAGGATTTCAATGACTCTGAAGATGACACTAAGAGTGAGGATTTCAAGGATGCTTCTGAAGAAGATCAGGACGAATTAGAGAAGGAAATAGCCAAATTGAAAATTTAGAATGCTAGAGGCTGTGATAACTGAGCGAAGCGAAGTAGCTTGTGCGTGATCTATATCGAAACAAGCTAGAAGACAATAAGCATTCAACTCTTACTTCTTGAAGAAGGTTCATATTAGTGGGCTATGCCACTACAGCACGATTCAAACAACATTCTACAAGTAGAACTTTGAGAACTAGATACATTTATTCATTTGTATTGCGGTTTTATCTAAATACATTGCGCAATAATCAGTTTTATAAGGTGCTTCCATCACGATTTGGGCAAAATCTTTCTTTGTGGTTGTTATTTGTATTGTGTTCTTGTTAACATATACATATCCACCAGCTGCAGCCTTTTACTGTATGGAACATAAGATTTCATGAACGGTGGAACTATACCTCATCAAATGGCCAAATAAATAAGTTCTTCATATCTTGGCAAATTGAAGAAAAATAGAATCTAAAGGGTTACATTCGGCTTACGTATGGTGGAGTCTAAGATTTGGATATTATATATACTATGAACAGAATTGTTCGTTATAATTTTCATATTTTGCCAACTTTTTGCAGCAATTCCCAAAATCATGACATCTCGAAATACCGATGAGAAGACTGCTTTATTGGGATAAATGTCTTTTGGGATGAGCTTTCCATGTTATTATTGTGCTTTCTTAAGAATTTTCCAATCATTCAGATTATAATCAATCGCAGCTTAATTTTTGTGGGAGTTGCAAAATTAGAGGTTTTGATGTTTTAAATTGGGAGGGAATTAAGATATATTAGATGATAAGCTGCTAAATACTTTAGGTGAGGGCTAGGGAGAATCAGAATAAAACTCAATAGCAAGGAATCTATGTCTGGAGACATTAACTTGCCACTATTGAAAATAGTGATTCTACATCATCTTCTATTTGCTATTTGCCCAAAATTGCAGCAATATTCATTGTGATCAGTTGTTAATTGCCACAGAAAACTGAATAGAGCATAGTATATGTAGTCTCTAAGAGATTGTTGCACCTAAATACCCATCTATCTTTCAGCTTTATCGAGTTATTTTCGATATGGTACACATTTTCCAAATTCATTGCTACAAATTGTTAGTTTCAAGAGAATTATTACTCTAAAAGATTTCTTTTGTCATATTTCTTAATACCATGATTTACACGTACATCTGCTATGAAAACGCTTTATCAGCAATATTCTTGAATCGAATGGGAGATACATTATTTGTAATACGTGAGTTCAATTACGCCATTGTTAAGTAGTAAAGGTATCTTGAGAAGATAGATTCCCAAAATAGAGCTCGAATACTTATATATCACATTCAGGAAACTAATTCTTTCTGTATAATCTGTAGAAGAATCTCATGTTTTCCAATTTCATTGGATATTCAACTTGCCTTTCTTCAATTCTATACCAACAACTTTCACTTTGCTCAACAATCTCCCATGCTCCAACTGAATCGTCACCTGGTTTTCCAACAAGAATCATGTCAACTAAAAACTGGACTGGAAATTGTTTCTTACCAATAGTGATATTGGAGAAAGACCCTGCACTCTCAGCAATAAGTAAATATGTCCCTTGTTTGCACGTTGCGTTCATGGTGTGAAGAAACTTGACGGTTTCAGGCCTTTTTGCGTTAAATAATTCGTTAGTTGTGAATAATAATGTGATCAAGTCATGTTTGCTAAATTGGGACTGTTCTTTAGAAATAGTTAAAATGTCGTCGTGGATAAAGTTTGTGTTGAATTTAGATGCTTGATAAATCCAGTTCTCCTTTATGTAGTTGGTGACACCGCCAATAACCTTTGACCAGTCTGCAATATCTACAACATCAATGTTCATTCCTGAAGATGATGTTGAATTATATTCTTTCAGTCTACAATAGACCGAACCCAACGCTGCAACTTCTGAACCAGCACCTCCTCCAATACAGAGTGCATTGACCTGTTGTTCTGGATCTTTAAACAATTCCCTTATAGCAGGGAACGATGCAAATAATGAAGTGTATGCTAAGGCACGGGCCGGAGACCACCTAGAAGCATAAGCGAATCTCTTGTCGTCACTATCAAATGCTGCAAGATACTCTCTGTTGTATAAGCAGCCCTTAACGGTCTGAATATGCTCGTATAAATCAGGAGACTCGAGTATATCACCAAAGGTGACTTTGAAAAGATCCAATGCTTTCGATGGTCCGAGAGAATGGTCAGATTCAAACGGAATCATCTTGGTATTGTCGGTAACACCTTCAACATGTTCTTCCTCATCTTCATGACGGCTTTGAAAACGAACTGCTCTTCTATTCATTATGGGTTCTGTTGGTGTCCTATAGGGTTGTAGATGGATCTAACTTTATTGCGGGTAAGAGATGAGGTTGGTGCGGCTTGAAATGTGCGAGTATAAAAGGAGATGAAAATTCCCACCATTTTTATGTTTTAGATTTTTTCTTTAACTAATTTACATCAATCTGTGTTACGGTGGACTCTCAGCCTATTACTTGGACTAAACTTTCGGGTTGTCCTTGTATAGTTGTAGTTGTTTTCCGTAGCAGATCGGCGCTCGTGAAGCAAGTTTAATGTTCATACTACTTGTACCATTCCGTTTAGTTAAGTATTTAACCTTTGCTGGTACTGTTTGACGCTGGTGGTAACATTGTTGGTCCTCCTTCGGGGGTTGAGCAGCAAATACTCCGTCAGCTAGGTGCTAGTAAATTTGGGAGAAGTATTGGAAGTATGGCGATGCCCTTTGGGTTATTTAACAGAGTAGCTCCGTCGACAGATTATCGAGTAAGCGGATCGGTCTTGAGCTCTAACTTTAACTCCTTATTCATTTATGGATTTGGTGTTTTAGGGTGTAGCTCGGCCACTATGTTCGTAGCAACATATTCCTGGACTCTGCGCAGGTCATATTGGCCATTGACGATTTGAGTAAAACCATGTTGCAGACATTTTGTACTTTTTGTTCCTAAGCTTAGGAACGAATCATTGGTGTAGATATATGCCATTCTGGTTATTTGTGTGTGAAACTAATTCATTCTCTCTTAAGCAGGTGGCTAACTGTAGGAAAATCTTCATTTTCATGCTACGTATTAGAGACTCAGTTTTCTAATTGTTCAGTATCTATGGAACGAGTTTTAATGGTGGTTTAGACTGTTGAACAACCATCAACAAGAAAGAACCTGCAGTAATTCTGAGAGCTTTGGCAGTTTGAGATTCGTATATTATCGAGTTGAGAGAGTAAGTCGTTGGTGGAGTCTGGATCAGCTTTATTAGTTCTGAGTCCTTCAAGTGTCGCCCGACATCACAACGGTGCCGGACTTATACATCAATTTATGCAGGAAACCATAATATTTAAATCTCGCAACTCCAAAACCAAAAGCTTTATCAGTACAAGCAACTTCTACCATGGATCCCACGAAACGACTGACTCCAGAAGATTCAATAATGGCGTCCGGGAATGGACACGGCCCTGGAATAGCCTCTATCCGTCGTCCGCGGTCTGAATATGGTTCCAAAGTGGGTGTGAGCTCACTTCCAAGCTTGCCATCCACACTCCACTCCGAGGATAACGAGGATATACGCGAGGAATATAAACGAGAACGACACCAGGAAAGCACACCAGAAAACAGTTTTGTTGAATTTGATTTTAGCTCTCTCCAAAATAAGAACCGAAGCTCCCCCGATATAACCACAGTCTCGCAGAGAATAATAGGTTCACATGTACCGACGTCGCCTGAGATCAAAATTACCAGCGAACCCAAGAATGAAATAATTCTCAAAACCAAGGACGATGACGATGACTTCTTTAGCATGAAAACTTCCAATTGGAAAACCATGAAAACAATAACGGAATTGGACTACTACGATGAAAAAGGAGAACTTGAATTTGCATCACAACCCAATTTTGATAGTCTAAATAATAGGTCTGGAATACAGGGATATACAAAGATCGATACCGAAGAGCAGGTGGCGAAATACTTTGAATTGGATAAAAAGACTGACTTCCTATTTAGAAGAGGCGATTCAGAAAAGGACAAGGAAGAAGCAGCATATCGGAAAGAAGATTTGGACTATGTTTCAGAGGAGGAAGATTCCGATTATGACGAAGATGACAATCTTGACTCGGATGAACGTTTACAGGCGACTAAGAATATGTTGACAGAATCTCAGAAGTTTGCGTACGTCGGAATTTCGAAATTAATAGCAGTGGATATGGCTACAGATCTTGCAAAGATTAAGAGGTCAACATCAAATAAAGTAGCAAAACCATTGAGCTTGGGTCAGAGAAACTTTTCAAATTGGACAATGTACATTATGACCAAATTATACGATCATTTGGATCTCACTGCCGAAGAAAAGAAAATGATTGAAAACTTAAGTATTCATGGACTTGAAGTGGAAGATTTATCAAGAAGTTTAATAAGTTTAGAAAATGAGAAGGATTTAAATCTTATGGCCGAAAAGTATCCGGGCTTTGACTTGCAGTGGGTTATTATATGTGACTTATTTCTATTACTCTTGAGTGATGGATACTACGACAGTAGATCAAACACGTTGTTGGTGAAATTCGCAAACACTCTAGGGATCTCTGAGTTGGAAATCCTTCAGTTTCAACGACGTTTGATTGAAAGCTTGGAGATGGAATCGAAGGCCAAATCGATCGAAAACAAGGACGAGTTATTGAATGATCGCCTGTTTATTGACAAACACATCAAGAAGAATAGAAGAAAGAGACTCGCCTTTATAGGCTTGGCAACCTTGGGTGGATCGTTAGCTATTGGACTATCTGCTGGGTTATTGGCGCCAGTTATTGGGGCAGGGCTTGCAGCAGGACTTACTACTGTTGGAATATCCGGAACAAGTGGGTTTCTTGCCGGGGTTGGTGGTAGCGCAATTATTACCACAGGTGGTGTATTTGCGGGGGCCAAGGTTGGATCCAAAGCCGGTGCAAGTAGAATCGGTGATGTTCATACTTTTGAACTCAAGCCTCTTCATAATAACAAGCGTCCAAACTTAATTATAACCGTCAGTGGATGGATGAATGGTAAGTTGGATGATGTCCGTTTACCATTTTCGACTGTTGATCCTGTAATGGGAGATATGTTTTCTCTTTTATGGGAACCTGAAATGTTGCAATCCATGGGACAAACTATCAATATTTTGGCTAGTGAAGCATTGACTACGTCCATCCAACAGATCTTGGGTGCTACCATCTTAGCTGCATTGATGTCGGCCATTCAATTACCCATGGTCCTTTCGAAGTTGTCATACTTGTTGGATAACCCGTGGAACGTCTCCTTGGACAGAGCATGGAAAGCGGGCAAGATTTTGGCAGATACCTTGATTTCAGGAAATATGGGGGTTCGGCCAATTACCTTGGTGGGGTTCTCGTTGGGAGCTCGACTTATTTACTCGTGTCTTATAGAATTAGCCAAAAGAGGTGGCTACGGGCTCATCGAGAATGTCATTCTATTGGGAAACCCAATAACAGTCAAACCCGACCAACTAGCATTGGCAAGATCCGCAGTGAGTGGAAGATTTGTGAATGGATACTCCAAAAAGGATTGGATCTTGGGATACTTGTTCAGGGCCACGGGCGGTGGAATCTCTGATGTTGGAGGATTAGCACCTATTATCTGTGTTGATAATATCGAGAATATCGACTGTACTGATATGGTGGAGGGACACATGTCGTATAGAAAAGCAATTCCCAAGATTCTTAAGGCAATTTCGTGGGAAATTTTGAGCGAAGAGTTTGCTGAAATCGAAGAGCCAGATCCTGAACAAGGAGAAAGAACCAGAAACTTGATAAGTGAATTCGACGAAGCAAGAGCGAAGATGAAAGAAGAACAGATCAACGAAGAAAAGAACAAAAAGAGGACCTGGAAGGACTGGTTCAAACCCAAGCAAAAGGATTGGTGGGAAATATACGAATCAGAGAAAGCCGAAGAAGCCAAACCCGCTCAATCTTCTAGCCAATCTTATGAATATGACGAGAACGTCGAGACAAGTGAAAGAAATGGGGACATCGAGACAAACGGGCCCATCCATAGAAATGAGGCCATATTCGATGTCGATGGTCTTACCAATGAGATTAATGAAATTGAACATATTGCTGACACAAAGGACCTTCAGAAAGTGAGGAAAGATCTCGATACCCGTAATCCTCAGTTGAGACTTAATGAGGATACAGAAGACCATGAACAACCAAGCTTGGTAGGAGCCATTGCAAGCAAATTAAACCCAATGAACGGATCTAAGAACAATTCTGATAAGTAGATCTGAGAAGTCATTAAGAGAACCTGAAAAGACATTAAGCGAGTCTGAAAAGACTTTAGGGGAACTCCTGAAAAGAGGAAGCATTACACTAGAAGAATTGGTCATTATACACCCAGCCTGTTGAGAGAGGAGGAAGGAGAAATCTCTTTTAAATATCTACTAACATTTACTGATCTCCACTAACATTTTCTTAATCTCCACTACTATTCACTTATTAAATAACCGCAAATACTGAGCGTAGATAAAAGAATATTATAAGCATCGTAGAACTAATACACGATTTTCTACTAATATCATTCTTAATACACTACAAAGAATTTATCTTGGAGACTTCCTCTAGACGTCCTCTGATGATCAGTCCCGAATTTACCCTCGCACAAAGCCGTGTAAATCTCAGACTCTCGAATTTTTTTTAATATTTTTCATTCTCATATTGAACAAAGTTAACTCACTGAAAGTACTACTCCTCACCAACACATTATGCCTACCATTCCAGTTGACAAAGCTGATCTCTACAAGCTTTTAGGAAGAGAATACACCACCGAAGAATTTGATGAGTTATGTTTTGATTTCGGACTTGAATTAGATGAGGACACCACCGATGAATGCCAGGGAGATGAAAGACCTCAGTTGAAAATCGAAATTCCTGCAAACAGATACGACATGTTATGTATTGAAGGTATTGCCCAAGCCTTGAACGAATTCTTGGGTAGAAAGGAAGCTCCAGAGTATACTTTCAAACCTGCCACTCCTGAAATCACTATGACTATTGATAAGGCGACACAACAGATCCGTCCGTACGCCGCATCAGCCATCTTAAGAAACGTGCAATTTACTGAAAGAAGTTATGCTTCGTTCATCGCCTTGCAAGACAAATTACACACCAACTTGTGTCGTAACAGAACCTTGGTCGCCATTGGAACTCATGATTTGGACACGTTAACTCCTCCATTCACATACGAAGCGTTGGCACCAAAAGATATCAAATTCATTCCGTTGAACCAGACTGTGGAATTGGACGGTAACCAATTGATGGAATTCTACGAAAAGGACAAGAACTTGGGTAAGTACTTGCACATCATCCGTGATTCTCCAGTATACCCAGTGATTTATGACTCCAAGAGAAACGTGTGTTCGTTGCCTCCAATCATCAACTCCAACCACTCCAAGATTTCGTTGAACACCAAGAATGTATTCATCGAAGTCACTGGTACTGATAGAACCAAGACGGAGATTGTTATCAACCAAATGGTTGCCATGTTTGCTGGATACTGTGACGTTCCATTCCAAATCGAACCAGTCAAGATCATTTCCGAACATAATGGAGAGGACAGAATCACCCCAAACACAAGCAGCAGAGTCAGCGAGGCCGAAATCTCCTACATCAACTCTTGTCTTGGATTGGATTACACTGGAGATGAAATCTCCAAGTTGTTGAAGAAGATGTCGTTGAAGGCAAAACAATCTGCTTCCAACAAAGACTTGATCGAAGTGGAAATTCCTATAACCAGATCCGACATTTTACACCAATGTGATATCATGGAAGATGCCGCCATTGCCTACGGTTTCAACAACTTGGCCAAGACCAAGCCAAAGAGTGAGTCTTTAGTTGCTTGTCCATTGCCAATCAACAAGGTTTCCGATATCTTGAGATTGGCTTCGGCTCAATCTGGATTCTCGGAAGCTATGCCTTTGACCTTGTCGTCTCACGATGAAAACTTCAAGTTCTTGAGAACTGTTGACGACAACACTACTGCCGTCAAATTGGAAAACCCTAAGACTGCCGAATACCAAGTTGTTAGAACCACCTTATTACCAGGTATCTTGAAGACCATCAGGGAAAACAGAAAACACTCGTTGCCAATCAGAATTTTTGAAAGTGGTGATATTGTTTTGAAGGATCCTTCTTTAGAAAGAGGTGCCTTCAACCAACGTCATTGGGCTGCTATCTACGCCGGAAAGACTTCTGGTTTCGAGCTTGTCCAAGGTTTATTGGGTAAAATCATGCAAACCTTGAGAACCCCATGGATAGAGAACCCTCGTGAAAACAAGGCCAGAGGTTACTGGATCGAAGAAGACAAACAAAACCCAACCTTTTTCCCAGGAAGAGGTGCCAAGGTCTTTTTCAGAGCTACTGAAGGAGGTGCTGACCAACACATTGGTGCCATTGGTGTTTTGCACCCAGAAGTTATGAACAGCTTTGAAATCCCATATGCTGCATCCTCTGTAGAAATTAACGCTGAGGTTTTCTTGTAGCTTAATCTCGTTAGTATACTGATTCTTTTTGTGAATTGATCTCAAAGTGAACCGAGTCTTATAAATCTAGATTAAAGTCCCGTTTGTTAGTACTCTTAGTCTCAACATACAATAAACAGTTAATAGAAAAAAATGTGGAGTGGTGATAAAAAATGTGAAAGAATTCGTAGAATAAGTGATTGAAGGTTCGTAGAGAGAGCAAAAGAATTTGTAGGGTATGTGATGAAGGTGAGGAAGTAATTCATAGCATCTAATTGTTAGCAAATATGTATAATCTTCGATGTTGCATTAGAATCACAAAATTTCGCAGCCAAATATCTCCAGACGAAACGCCACAGCGTAAGAATAGTAGAATTAAGAGAAGTCACTAGAGTATGGCTTAGACGACACAAAAATAGTAACAGAAATAGTGGCAGAAGATTTAGCCCAATAACTGGAAAAATCTGTGGAGAATAGGAAGTAATAGAAGAAAGTGGAAAAGAAAATATAGCAGAAGCAAGGCTGAGAATGTTAGAATCAATGCTGAAATGTCTGGGGAACGATGGAGAAATATTTAGCAGAAGTATTGGTGAGAGTAGCCGGCAGAACATAACCGAATTTCAGACGGTTATATACCCGAACAGCATTGATCACTTACTACTGACCGGGCTCGGCTCGGCTATTTTGGCCCACCATTCCTAACTTTATCTGGCTAATATCGCTAATATTATTTTCAATAGATAATCAGAATATCACTACTCACTTATCAACCTCTTATCTCACTTTTGTCCATAATATCACATACATATCTCTAACTCTCATAGATCATAGTTACTCTACAATGTTCAAACGTATTTAACTAAGAGTGGAATAGTGAGCTCCACAGAACGTAAAAATGGCTCTAGTTCCCACGGATTGGATGGAACTTCAGTAGCATAACGAAATAATACTGTGCTCCGCATCAACCCCCGCTCTCTTGTCGTTCTTGTCGTTCCTTCGGTGATCCGTGTCGTAGCGGGACCTCCTTGCGGGCAATTTGAAGGATGCGATTTTACCCCCACACGACCCAACGTTTGGCTGACGAGCATATCAAACCAGTTTAAATCCCATCCATTCACTTCATCTAGCAAACACACAAACAACAGCACACATAATGAGCGGCAGGGCAGCACCATCGAGATCATACGACATGATCATGAAATTATTATTAGTTGGAGATTCAGGGGTTGGAAAATCCTGTTTGTTGTTGAGATTTGTAGAAGACAAGTTCAATCCATCGTTCATCACAACTATTGGAATTGATTTCAAAATTAGAACCATCGAAAGCAACGGTAAGAAGATCAAATTGCAAGTTTGGGACACCGCCGGACAAGAAAGATTTAGAACCATCACTACTGCTTACTATAGAGGAGCCATGGGGATTGTATTAATCTTTGACGTGACTGACTCCAGAACGTTTGAAAACGTCGAAAACTGGTTCCAGACCGTGACTCAGCATGCTAACGAGGATGCCCAGATCTTTTTGGTCGGTAACAAGTGTGATGACGAGGTTAATAGACAAGTTTCTAAGGAGCAGGGCCAGGAATTGGCCGCCAAGTTGAATATTCCGTTCTTGGAAGCCAGTGCAAAGAATAATAGTAATGTTGATTCTATCTTTTATGAATTAGCCAGTATTATCCAGGAGAAACACGTTGAGGAACCAGAAAGAGCAGCCGGCGTTAATGTTGCTCAAGGTGGACAGAACACCGGTTCTAGCAACTGTTGTTAGGGATAGGGGCTATAATTGAGAGATGGTGCTAGTAACCATAAATACTGAGATTAGGTCTCTCAATTAGCGGGACAAATGATGGGGATTTCTGAGGATATTGGAATATCAATAACACGGGCAGTCTTGTTTTGAGTTTAGAGTTATAGCCGAATTGAAATCTGTTAAGAATCTGTTAAGAACTACTAGTTTATGAAGACTAGTTGTTAAAGTAGTTCTTCGACTTTATTCTAATTTGTTTCACAAGTCTCAGGTCTCTCAAATTTGGCACCTCGTGTCACATTAGATTCTTGGATAGTATTTACTAGGTATTGGACTACTAACTGAGATGGTAGTAGTATCGTTGTGTTTTGTTTGTTTTCCAGCGTTTGAACAGTTGGTGAATGTCTATGAATGGTCTATGACATAAATGTTTATGATGAACAGTTGGTGAATGTCTATTATTTTTAAGTTGTTAAAGACTATCATACCATAACTGATTCTGTTGAAACGTCTGAGGACAAATTGTTATCCGCTTGTAGACTATGTATCTGTCCCTAGCAGGACTTCTTTATTTCTCAAGCTAATAGGTTTTTGTTTATGTAATAAATATCGTTGATAAGATGATATGGTGGTTAGAACGTGTAAGATGATGTTTGAACTACACTATCTACAAGTTGTTTCATGGTCTAGACTTAAAATTACATTATATATATTGATTTTGGATGATTACCAGCAACGAGTTACTGGTTAATGCGAGAATAGTTAGAAGACCTGAATAACTGAGTATTAAAAGTGACTGTGCCACATCGAGAACATAATCAGCAACCACAAATACCAACCAGGTATTGAGATCTCTCCAATTATAGATAGAGAGATCACGTAGTTAGAGATTTGAGGTAGATAAAGATAAGCCTAATATTCACTAAATAAGCGAAAAATAACGATATCACTTCGATATCACTTCAATATCACTATGACCTCTATCCGTCACTAATCATGAACTAGATAGCAACAAGTCTAACCATCACTAACCATCACTAACCTTAACTAAGTGATTTTAGTGAGACTTGTTACATCTCCCAGTTATTCGTCTTGGCTTATCTAATCAACTTAGTGGCCCTAGGCTTAAACCTTTTTACCAAAGTAAACCCATTGGTCTTCCAATGGTTTTTCCTCCAACTCTTCCCATACCTTTAACTCGGCCATCTCATTGGCCAAGTTTAACTCTTCGTGTGCCTGGATGACAATTTCTTCGATCAAACCACCACCGATCTTGTTTTCGATGATTTCGGTGATTTCTTCGTCCTGAACGATCTTCAATCTGTTCTTGGTCATGGCCTCGACAGACTGTTTGTAGACCGATTCCTTGGGGAACTTTTTGTCCAATACAGTCAAGGTGTGGTTGTATAATGCGATCAAGGCGGGTCTTGGGTTTGGATGTTGGTACAAGCCGGTCAAACCAGTTGGGTAACCGGATGCTGCTCTCACCAACACTTCTTCAGCTTGTTTTAATACCCTAGTGAATCTCATTGTGCTGTTGTAGGGTCTATAGTGGTAAGCAAAATCCTCAAAATTTGGTTGGTTGAGAAAAATTCAGAAAACAGTCACGTGATATATAGTTAAGAAACACTAGAGTAAGAGCCGTGCTTAAAGACTGGTATATATAACAAATTATTAGGATAAGGTATCTTAGATGGGGGTCGGACACTTTGAGTTCGTTTAGAGGTTAAAAATCATCTTTAACTAATATAGATCTGCTATTTTTCAGTATAATTAGATATGAAAAGTTCTAAATGGGCAAAATTCACGAAGTTTATGTATACTAAATATAATAGAAGAAGCTAAATTTCATGGAAGAAACCATATTTCTTAGAAGGAACTGATTTCATAGAAGGAACTGATTTAGTAGAAGAAGCTAATTCTCAAAAGTTAACCCTCATGGGATGGATCTTTTTAGTTCTTAGTACTTAGTATCTAGTTAGACTTTGGGTCTGTGATAGTTATACAAAGTTGCCCATCACACAAAATGATATCCATAGTGATTTCGTATATATAAGTTACCTACACGATATTGGGCTTCAATTAAGCATATTACGAGACCAAACGCACTAAACGCACTAAAGATACTAAAGAATCACCAGGTAAGTAGTAAGTGATGTATATTGCAGGATATTATAGTTTCACTGCAGATTGTCTAAAACATTGGCTTTTTGCATTTATTGGGTTCTCTCCTCTAAAAGTCACCACCTCCCATATCGCCACCCATATCACCACCGTAATCGTCACCTCCACCACCGTTTTCATACCCTTGTTGGTATCCGTCTTGGTACTCATGCTCTCCATAGTTGTTCATGGCTGATCCCAAGAGCATACCACCTAATAAACCACCACCAACACCCATGGCCATACCGGCACCTCCACCCATTCTACTTGGCTTTTGTTGCTGCTGTTGTTGTTGGAATTGTTGTTGAGGTGGGTAGCCATATCCTGGCTGAGGAGGATAACCATAGCCTGGTTGTGGAGGATAACCACCGTATCCTTGAGGAGGATATCCACCATAACCCTGGGGTGGGCCCTGTTGGAATTGTTGTTGAGGAGGATATTGTTGTTGTTGTTGATATTGCTGTTGTTGTTGATATTGCTGTTGTTGTTGATATTGCTGTTGTTGATGATGGCCACCAAATAATCCTTTTTGAGGATCCTGTTCTGTACGACCAGCCGATCCCAGACTTTGGGTTTTATTCTTCTCATCTCCATATGGTGGCGGTCCAAAATCATCCTCACTAGTGAACTTAGTGCCTGGGGGTGCTTCCCATTGAGACTGCTTGGTGCTCAAATTGACATAGTACCACGTCTTATACTTATCATCATACTTGGCTAACCACCCATCAGGTACGGTTGGCGGGTTCTTTGGATCTGCTTCAACCATTGCGTAAAAGAGAAGAAAGTGATTTCGAATGGTAATGTTCCCCAAGAAATAAATGCGATTCTAGATAGGAGGCGCACAGCCGACAGAAATCCCGTTGCCGCGTTGACTAAGAGAAGAAATGACCATTGGTCATTAGAGGAACTAACACTATTACTGATACGCAGTCCTTACTAGATTTCAGGTCACTAGAGCCTTGTGGGCCAGCGCTTGGTCCTTAGTGTTCTTTAAACCTTAAGTGGTACTGCATAATAATATCATCCACAGAGAAGGGCAACAAATTTAGAATAGATTGGAGAATCGTTTCAATTTTGTTGTGGCATGGATGTTTTGAGTGGAAACTGCAAATTCCCATATTCACCAAGAAACCGCAAAATCAAATATACTAAGGCCCGGAAGAGAAAAGAGTCTGATCGTTCCGACAATTCATTAGTTATTCCGGTAATCTTAGTATGGCCTAGGTCAATGATTTTGGATGTCTGACGATTAGTTTCCAGAGCTACTAGATGGCTTCAAGAATTTTTAACACCTTATATAAATCTACGACAGCCAACCAGTTACATTCGAAACGGAATTGTAAATGTCTATCGGTTTTGTAAATCTCCACCGGAATTGTAGACGTCTATCTATCTGAATTATACTATCGCCGTTATGTGTCATGACAATTACGTCACCTTAAATTTCAAGATTTGTACCAATTACTACTCAAAAGAAACATATACAGAATTTGAATATTATAATGCTGTATAAATGATTTATGTGTCAATTCTAGACTAGCACAAAATGTAAGGAATAAGTCACCAACCAACACGTAATTTATGGAGTAAATATATTTACACACCAACTCTGCCTGCTTACTATTCTCCACTTGAAGAACAGACCAAACACCATCATTGTCGAGAATACCATCACCGAAGCTGTTTTTATTGAAAATAATTCTTCACCGATTCCTTACCAATCTCGTTGTTGAGTGTGAACTGTAATTTGATGTGTCAATATATCGAATATTCAACAAAAATGGCTAAACACCTAATCCTGGAAAGCATTCATCGATTAGTTGGTCAAAGATTTCAAGTATTAAATGTCTGTTCAAGTAATCATTTTGAAGCATATCAAAGAGCCTAGTGGATGCAGAATTTGTATTAGAAGTACCAAAGATTTTCGAACATGTCTCATTCATAAAGACCCCAAGCAACACTTTGGCTTCATCTCTGGTGGCCGACTGTTGCAACAAAGTACGTATTATTGGAGGATCCCTAAACTTTCCATTGTGGAATAACGTATTCTTGAGCCAAATCACAAGGTCAAGAACTGATTCTTCAGTTCGGAGTTGTAGGTTGACCTGTTCGGTGACTTTTTTCTCAATAGTGGTACCAAAGATTTGTTGAAGGATCACTATTAAAGCCCTGCCACGCAACCAACTCTGCGTATTATTAAGACGGAACACAGCTATCAACAAGTCACAAATGGGTTTCACAAAAACATCCTTATTGCTCGAAAGGTGCGACCCTACTTCATCGAATTGTCGTAGTTCCTGTTGCATATCGTGTAAATTCTCCAACATAGCTTCGTTGGCCCGTTCAGCCATCGGCTTAACTGGATTAAATCGACTTGAAATCCCATTATACAACTTATTCGCAACTGTCTCGATATTATTCTTTGCTGTAGACTCATTCTTGGAGAGATAAAAGTTTTCTGACGACAAGAACGACCGAAACGCCCGGTTGGAACATACTTGTGGTATTTTCACCAATGCCTGCAAGTATTCTTCCAACGCAGCCTTCCGCAAGTCCACCAATTGTCGTTGCTGGAACTTCAATACCAGTACTGTTCGCTTTGGAAATTTAATTGCTCCAACCTCTCCATAGCGCAGTTTCAAATACTCATGTAACTTGAAAAACTGGCTGAACCGCCGGGCAACAATCCATCCAGCACTCACAACACTTGGATCGTCGTTTGAAAGTTTCTGTACTTCAACAATGTATAGAATAAACTCTTTTCCATTTTCATTACCACTGATATACGACTGGATCGTGAGCCGTGACTTGCCGTACAAAGAGTTATCGTTCTCCTGGACAATATACTGTTGTTTTTGCAACTCTTTGGCGTTGATCTCTCTATCCAAACTCAATTTGGATTTCCGTAAGATCTTTAGCTCACCAATATTGTGAGTAAGTTCTGCTTTCTTCAATAAAGGTTCTAGAATAACCAATTGCTCATTGAGTTTGTCGATTTCTACTGTCAAGTTTGCAATTTCCTCGGCAAGACTTAGATTCCCCGGGCCTGCCAAATAAATCTGCGAACTGCTATTCTCACGTCCTTCGTCCAAAGTCCCTGAATCCTGTAATGCCGAGTCAGAGTCGAAAACAATCGAATCACTATCCGTACCCGATTCCTCACTCAAATCATCAAACAATTTAGAGTGTCTATTATTTTTCGAATATGTATCATTTGACTCTGTTCCAAATAAACTTGAAGTTTCGCCAAACAAACTCTTTTTCATATTTATCGTCAGCACCGGGTTTTCTTCTTCCATTCCAGCGGATTTCTCAAATACGTATCCGTCTCCCTTGTCTTCTCGGTGCTGCATGATTTGAGTGAATGCATTTTCAACTGCTCGAAACACATCGGGACTTACGTGTTCCAGTCCTGAATCTATGGTTGAATCCAAGAACGTATCTTCGAAAATTGGCTCAGGCGTATTGAGCGGGGGTTCTGAAACTTTACTCAAAGCATCTAAATTCACCAACTTAGAAAAGAAACTCGATTTCTTGAAAGACTGGAAGTCACCCTCTTCAATATTTTGGAAAATATCTTTCTGCAACTTGAACAAGACTCGCCGACAACTTTGATATAAGTCCAAGCTGTGTGATTTGCCATTTTCGCAAACCAAACTTTTGATCAAACTTCGCATCTCGTCGTCTATAGGAAGCTCTGGTTTGTCGAAATACAACGTATACATATTACTTATATCGTCAATAGTTGAAAATTCTAGTGATAATGATAAGTTTGTTTCTCCATCTTCACCAATAACCGAATCTTCTAGTGGAGCCTTGATATCATCAATGGCTTTCCAACATTGTAACGTGTACAATCTATCTTTGTAGTTTAGATACTCCGAGAAAGTCCGTAGAGCCGATGGACTATTAATTATATCTGATAATTGCAAATTATCCACCACTTCCGTCGTCGATTCATCATTCTCGCTACGCACTTTCGTATATCGTTCCTTTAGTTTTGATCTAACTGTTTGTAATCTTTTTATTGAGGTCTTTTTTGCCGTCTCAGAACTCATAATCTTTGACGTGTTTTTCAATTGAAACACAATGTAACTCTCGATTTGTTTGATTTCCTGGGGAGATATCAAGGAATCTATGGATTTGATAACATCCCTGAATTCGAAAGTGTCCATTTCTGCGGTAATTGTATATCTGGGATCATAATCAGTTGACTTTGCTGATTTATGGACTAACTGTGTGTGTTCTTCCAAGGCAGCACGCAACTGCTTCACTTGATCTCTATGTTTTAAATTGTCTCCAATAAGTTTAACAATCAACATATTGTAGAAGTCTCCTTCTCCCACCATCTGAAATATGCTTGTAAGAATTGTACAAGCCAATATTTCTGTAACAAATGTCAATACAATCTCGTTATTGCGTTCGTTTTCAGAAAGTAGGTAAGGAAGTAATTGTGATATCCTCGTTCTTAAATACTTTTTCTCGTTTGAATTAGGAAGTGCTGCAGATGATGTTGTGACTCCAGGATGAATCTTTCCACGATCATATTGTAGGGCGACAGCAATTTGATACTCTGCAGAATCGATCTTATTGATATTTGTTTTGATACGTACAGCTTCTTCAGCCTTCACATAATGCTGGAAATGTTCGTGGAGAATTGGAATCAACCGGGATACCAATAACTTTGCAAAATCAATACGAACTAGACGATCGACAAGATTTCGAATCACTTGTTTCAACTCGATCGTGATACTTTCCTGAAAAACTGTGGAGTTTGATATTTGACGGTACCAGCCATCAACAAACTGTTTCATTATCAATGTCATTAGCTCATCAAGAGTTTCTGATATTAAAAATGATTCGTGAAGGATCGGTTCGTTTAGCTTGTTTTCATCAATGGCAAGATCCTCCACCTCCGAAGACCATTTATTGATGAAATTAAACTTCTTAGGACGCTTGACTTGGATATTGGGTCTCGTTATACTAGAAAACGTAATGTTATACACCAAGATAACCAACGTACTGACGATCCCTCCGAGCAACATCACCCAGTAGAAAAATGTATACCGAACCACATAATAAAAAGCAATTACATAGACGGAGATCTTCACTAGTCGCACCAACTGTTCAGACGAGATATTCAATGGAGTTCCTTTATTCATCACCAGTAGGTGAACTAGAGACTTTGGATAAGATTATGGAACAGTAGTGAATTGAAATTTTGAAAACGCGTCACAGTCTAGATGAGACCCGTGAGACCCAGCGCATTTTACTTGAAGAACTGGCGGGAATGCCGCTACAGTCTAGGGAGATTCGTAAAGACAAATCTGCATGTACTATGAACTATATAATTAGATATCTATGATTATAAGTGATTTCTATGATGTGAAGTGAATTTCAGTATGGGTGCAAATTATGCGGTGCGTAGTACTCATGAAATGTAGTTGTAGAGTTGGGGAGACCTTTAAATGGTTAAAATACTCTAGGGGTTTAAGGGAAGGTTAGAAAGTCGATTCTCTGATGGTGTTGTACCGTCTCATTGTTACGTGAATATTAATGTAACAGGCAGGGTGGCTCGAACTATGGTAGTTATGCTGATTATGATAGTGAAATCTATGATAAAAACGGGATGTGTTGGTTTTTATGGGGGTTTATGAAGGTGACGATTTTAATACTTTATTAATGGCGTTCTTGGTCTTTTCTGTCTCTTTTCTGGATGATTTTGATTCCTTCTTAGAAATTTTTGACTCCTTCTTAGAGGTTTTCGACTTCTTTTCCTTCTTATCTTTTGATTTAGATTTTGGTTTCGTTTCTATTATTGTAGTCTCTGATTTGATCACTAGAGTTGAGAGCAAAAGATTTTGTTCTGATAATTTCTTTGCTTTGGATTCTTGTTTCTTAGATTTGGACTTTTCCAGTTTCTTGGAGTCGGGTTTTTTGATTTTATCTGACTTATCCTTCAGTTTATCTTTGCTAGTACTTTCTTTCTTTGCCTTCTTTTCTGTCTTCTTCTCTTTCTTCTCTTTTCTCTCTTTCTTCTTCTCCTTTCTCTCTTTCTTCTCAGTCTTCTCTTTCTTCTCCATCTCCTTCTTTTCCTTATTCCATTCCTGATCTATATCTTCCATCGCCTTCTTTGCATCAATTTCTATATGTTTCTCTTTAACATGTTCTGTTTTTCCAACCGTTCCCAGTAACCCTTCACCTCTTACAAACATCCTATACAAAGGAGATGTTGCCTTTTTCACGTCAGAAACCACTTTCTGAGTATTCAGCTGGAACGAAACTTCTCCCTTACTTCCACTATTCACTTCTAAGTTCTTTAAATGCCCATCAAACAACTTTTCCCACCATAGATCTGCATCGTTTGCATCATGGCCCAAACCCTTTGTATCTTTTTTATGTTTGACCAAAATCGGTTTCTTTAGACCTCCCTGGCGAAGAGCTTCTCCATGTTTCCATCCATACGATTTTAAGTACTCGCTAGCATTCATGGCTGTTCTATTTTATGGTTAGTCTAGCAAGTTCTGGTTTGTAGAAAAATTTCATATTATCTTGTGCGATGGCTAGAATACGCATCGCAAAATCGGTACTGTGTTTAACTACTGTTATCAAGCGTACAACACAGATATGGAACAAGAAATCATCGAGAAAGTCACAGCACTAGTGGAGTCTATCAACGAGAACCCGTTTGATCTAGGCCAACACGATGCGTTAATTGGGTTGTTACGTCTAAATAAGAAACAAAACATCTCTGCGATCCATGAGTCTAGAAAACACAAACTCGAGTATTTCGTGGCTTCTCCTAGGGAAATAACAGAATGGTTAGAGGATCTACAAGTTATCGAAGAGATTGAGCTCAAAAACCGCGTCATTGTTGAGTTCTACACCATGGTAATCCTGGATTTCCCCACTGTTTACTATTGGCTCAAGTATCTTGAATTTGCCTCTGAAATCTTGGATCAAGATTCGTTAAAGGAATTGTTTACGAGTGCTTTGAATGACGTGGCTCATGATTTCAAAGATTGTCATAAAGTGTGGAATTTTGTGCTAGGATATTTTTCATCTGAGCTAGAGAATGGTGTTGATGAGGATGGGTTTCAAACAGTTCTTAAATTGCATTTCAAACGTATCAGTTATCCCCATTCTGAGCTTGAACAATCGTTACAGGAATTGTCGACCTTCATTTCGAAATATGATCCTATGAATTATGAAAAACATATGATAGCTGCAAGCAAGATCTCCAATAGAACCAAAAGAAACCTTCGCCACTACGAACAATTTGAGTTGGAAATTGCAAATAACCCTACAAATTTCTTGTCATGGACTCACTACTTACAAAGCATTGCAAAATACGGGGATAAATCAGACTTTTCGTCAGTATCTACCGTATTCTACCGTTCGATACAAGTTTCGCCTGGAAATCCTGAATGGGTCCAACTATGGTTGACTTATATTTATATCATATATGACAGACCGGGAGACGATACAGTCAACTCCATTTTGCAAGCCACGCTATCGAAATTTGTGAGGTTGTATCCGAACTTGACTACCAGTTATGCGGAATTCATTAGGAATTGTCTGAGTTTCAATAATGGCTACGACTACTTTGATCTTATGATGCAACGTCTCAATAACCTCGACCTTATGCATAAAGTCAAATATGACGAATGGAAGATTGCGGCGCTAGCAATCATGACGTTTCGTTACCGTCTTGTCTCGAAAGATGGATTGGTTGAAGCGGTTTCTGAACTATACACTGATATATCCAAGTATGTTGATTTTGCAGTTTCTAGCAACAATGATATATTTCACTCAGTTGAAAAGTTGGCAGTATCAATATTCGAAGAATTAGACGACTTTGAACAAGCTGAAGTAGTAATTGACCAATTAATGCAGGCATTTGGCGAACAAACCGAAATCTGGTTGTTTGCATACAATTTTTATAAATCACAAAAGAAGAGTATTCAATTTATCACTAAGATGTTTGAAAAAGCTGTGAGTTCTGCGGCAAATTTGGATTGGCCAGAGCGTATTTTTGAAGAATGGTTGCAATTCGAACAGATACATGGCGATATCGATTCATATAAAAAGGCCCTTTTAATCTCGAATAAAGAAATGAGCAAAATAGTTTCTTCTCGGATTGCAGACCAAGCGACTCTTTTAGCACAAGAGCCACAAGAACACGACGACGAGTCCCCTACTCATAAGAAGAGAAAAACACAAATTTCCCTGGAGGAAGTGAAACGTTCTAGAGAAGACTTTTGTGTCAAGGTCAGCAATCTCCCTGATAACACAGATAAAGAACAATTGTCGAAGCATTTTGAAGAATGTGGAACAATCAATAACATTTCGCTCTTTGTGAAGGAAGGCAAACAATTTGCAACCATTGAATTTACCAATGAACAAGAAGTATTTACTGCCATGACCAAATCGTTGAAGAAGTTTGGTGAAAACACTATTACTGTGAACCGGTCGTTGCAATGCACCATTTTTGTCACCAATTATCCTCCAAGTACAAGCCAACAAGACATTCGGGAAATGTTTTCAGAGGTAGGGACAATTGTGAATATCCGGTTTCCCTTGCAAAAATCAGATCGTGTTCGCAGATTCTGTTACATCGAGTACGCCGATCCAGAGCTTGCAAGTAAGGCTATTTTTAAGTATAACAGCAAGATATTAAAGGATAGTATTACCAACAAAGAATCAGCTTTGAAGGTTGCAATTTCTGAGCCTAGACAAAGTGGATCCAGAGAAGCTCCAATCTCCGAGAGAAAGGCACGCGTGACAAACCTACCATTCAATTTGGGTGAAGAAGAAATCAAAAATGCATTTTCAAACTGTGGTAAAATATTTCAAGTAGTTCTTCCAAGAACAAGCAGGAAGAGAGATTCTACAAAGAAGAACGATGGAATAGCCATAATTGTGTTTGAAACAGTCGAAGGTTTGAACAAAGCTATTGATCTTGGTAAGATGGAACTTGAAAATAGATCTGTTGAGATCGCCAAACATCACAGAGAACATACACAGGGAGACTTTAACGAACTAGCTACGGTTGGTGTCAAGGACTTGGATGATACCGTAAGTTCAGACCAAATCAAAGCATTTTTTTCAGAAAATATAGGTCCTGTCTCAAAGGTGGAATTATATCCTCCACATAACGCTGCCTTGATCGAATTTTCTAAAGTGGCGGACGCTGGAAGAGCTTCTATAACCCTAACTACAGAGAAACTTGGACAGAAAAATATCACAATTTGCTCCAAAAGCGACATTATGAATCTTATCAACGGAAATGACAAAACTATTCATCAGGCACCAAAAAAGCTCATGGTCCCTTCAGCATTACGTAAGAGAAGAAGATAAAGAATTCTTCATCTGGTGACTTAACTTTGACTCTTAGACAAAGATCGTGCACATACACGACTTTGTTTATACAGCGAAAAAAAATTTCATCCCAAGCAGAATGCTAAATCTACTCAAGAAAGCTCAATAGTCAAGGATGAGTGCTCCTGTTAAGTTAGAAAACACGGCACGTAGAGATGCTTTGATAGAGATTGAAAAGAAATACCAAAAAGTATGGCAAGATTCTAAAGTTTTCGAAGTAAACGCTCCTACTTTGGCTGAAGAACCAATGGATGATGCTGAAGAATTGAGAGAAAAGCACCCTAAATTCTTTGCTACGATGGCATACCCATACATGAATGGTGTCTTGCATGCTGGACATTGTTTCACTTTATCTAAAGTCGAATTTGCAATTGGTTTCGAAAGAATGCTTGGAAAGAGAGCATTATTTCCATTAGGTTTCCACTGTACCGGTATGCCAATTAAGTCTGCTGCTGACAAGATCAAGAGAGAAATCGAACAATTTGGAGAAGATTTCTCTGGCGTTCCAACTGATGAAGTTGAAGAAGCACCAAAGGAAGCAGTCAAGAGAGATGACGTAACCAAGTTTACTGCCAAAAAGTCAAAGGCTGTTGCAAAACAAGGTAGAGGTAAATACCAATTCGAAATTATGATGCAATTAGGAATTTCCAAGGAAGAAGTTCTCAAGTTTGCTGACCCTTCATACTGGTTAGATTTTTTCCCTCCTTTAGTCCAAAAGGATGTTACTGCCTTTGGTGGTAGAGTTGATTGGAGACGTTCTATGGTAACCACCGATGCCAACCTTTACTACGATGCTTTTGTCAGATGGCAAATCAACAGATTAAGAGACGTTGGAAAGATCAAATTTGGTGAAAGATATACCATTTTCTCTGAAAAGGATGGTCAAGCTTGTTTGGATCACGATAGACAATCTGGTGAAGGTATCAATCCTCAAGAATATACCGGTATCAAGATCAAGGTCACCGAGTTTTCTCCTGAAGCCAAAAAGGTTTTGGATGAGAGTAACTTTGACCTTGAAGGCAAACAAGTATTCTTGGTTGCTGCTACCTTGAGACCTGAAACTATGTACGGTCAATCTTGTTGTTTTGTCTCTCCAAAGATCACCTACGGTATTTTCCATGTTGGTAACAACAATTACTACATTTCTACCGAACGTGCTTTTAAGAATATGTCATACCAAAACTTGACTCCAAAGAGAGGTGACTACAAACCTGCCGTTGAAATTAGCGGTAAGTCTTTAGTAGGATCTAAGATCGATGCTCCATTAGCTGTCCTCAAGGACTTACGTATCTTGCCAATGGAAACCGTTTTGGCCTCCAAGGGTACCGGTGTTGTCACTTGTGTTCCTTCTGATTCTCCAGATGATTTCGTCACCTCCAGAGATTTATTGAACAAGCCTGAATACTATGGTATTGAAAAGGATTGGGTCAAGAGCGAAATTGTTTCTATCATCAAAACTGAAAAGTATGGTGACAAGTGTGCCGAATTTTTGGTCAACGAATTAAAAATTCAATCTCCAAAGGATGCTGTGCAATTAGCTATTGCTAAGGAATCTGCCTACAAGGAAGGTTTCTACAACGGTATTTTGAATATTGGTCAATACAAGGGAGAAAAGGTCGAAGCTGTTAAACAAAAGGTTAAGGAAGACTTGATTGCTTCTGGTGACGCTTTTGTTTACAACGAACCAGAAGGTGTTGTCGTCTCTAGATCTGGTGACGAATGTATCGTTTCTTTGGAAGACCAATGGTACATTGATTACGGTGAAGAATCCTGGAAGTCACAAGCCTTAGAATGTTTGGATAGCATGCGTACTTTTGCCAAAGAAACCAGAAACGGTTTCGAAGCCGTTTTGGACTGGTTAAAGAACTGGGCTGTCACTAGAAACTTCGGTTTGGGTACTAGATTGCCATGGGATGAGAAATATTTGATTGAATCTTTATCTGATTCTACTGTTTACATGGCTTACTACACTATTGCCCACTTTTTACATTCCGACTACTTTGGTAAGAAACAAGGTTTGTTTGACATTAAACCAGAACAAATGACTGATGAAGTATTTGATTACATTTTCACTCGTCGTGACGACATCAAGACCGATATTCCAGTTCAGCAATTGAATGCACTTAGAAGAGAATTTGAATACTTTTACCCATTAGATGTCAACACTTCTGGTAAGGATTTAATTCCAAACCATTTGACCTTCTTCATCTACTCCCATGTTGCCATTTTCCCTAAACAGTTCTGGCCAAAGGGTATTAGAGCCAACGGTCACTTGATGTTGAACAACGCCAAGATGGCCAAGTCTACTGGTAACTTTATGACATTGGAACAAATTGTTGAGAAATTCGGTGCTGATGCTTCCAGAATTGCCTTGGCTGATGCTGGTGACTCTGTGGAAGATGCTAACTTTGAAGAATCCAACGCTAATGCTGCTATCTTACGTTTGACCACGTTGAAGGAATGGTGTGAAGACCTTGTCAAGAACCAAGACACTTTGAGAAGTGGACCTCTCGATTCTTTCTTTGACCAAGCTTTTGAGAACGAAATGAACAGCTTGATCGAAAAGACATTTGAGGCATACTCTGCCACCCACTACAAGGGTGCATTAAAGAGTGGTTTGTTCGATTTCCAAACTGCCAGAGATTATTACAGAGACTCCGTTACCAACACCAATGGAATGCACAAGGATTTAGTATTGAAATATATTGAAGCCCAAGCTTTAATGTTGGCCCCAGTTGCTCCACATTTTGCTGAGTACATCTACAAGGACGTCTTGGGTAACCCTGGTTCTGTTCAAACTACCAAATTCCCTAGGGCTTCCAAGCCAGTGTCTAAGTCTATTTCCGATGCTTTGGAATATGTTAGAGACTTGGCTAGATCCATTCGTGAAGCCGAAGCCAACGTCTTGAAGAAGAAGAAGGGTGGTAAGCCATCGGATGTTGATGTTACCAAGCCAGCCAAGTTGACCTTGTTTGTTTCCAACTCATTCCCTGAATGGCAAGACAACTACATTGAAGTTGTTCAAGAATTATTCAAGAGCCAAACTTTGGATGACAACAAGGTCATCAAGGAAAAGGTTGGTAAGGACATGAAACGTGCCATGCCTTTCATTTCTCTTTTGAAACAGAGATTAGCTGTAGAAGACCCGGAAACTGTCTTCAACAGAAAGTTAACCTTTAACGAAACTGATATCATCAGATCGGTCACTTCCAACATTGAAAAGGCTACCTACTCCATCAATATTCAAGATGTTGAAATCGTTTCTTTTGACAACGGTTCCAAGGTTGGTAAGAACGTTCTTACAGGAGAGGACATTCAAATTACTGTTGTTGGTAAGATTGTTGATTCTGCTGTTCCTGGTGCTCCGGGTGTTATGATCAACAACATTTAAATAGACACTATATAATCTTCCTATAATTCACAATATTACTATGTATTTCTGTGTGAAGGATTCAAGTGTCCTTATGGTTCTTAACTCCAGCCAATTTAGAGCTGTCATATAACCGCTAAATATACTCTATCTCGGGCCATTAACTTTTCGTCCAGGACACGACTGGCAAGGAGGAGCACAATTTTAAAAACACTTGCAGATGGTTTTACGACCCATAAACATCACTCTTGAAAGGATATATTCTAGTGATAGAAACTGTGATTCATAGTTCGAAGTACTGTGAAGTGGATTTCATCAAGTTATCCAAACTCAAAAAATCTATTAATTTTTTTTTTCACCTATACGACGGGAATTGATGTCCGCAATAGATAGTGCTATTGGATATATTTGGTAGTATTGGGTATATAACTAGTTCCTAGTGTGATTTTGATTTGTCCAGGTTTGTCACAATAGCATAATTTCAGCAATATCAGGACTGAAAGTAATAATGAGTTCGAATTTGCCGCCCGTGTATCCTCTTCGAGGTTCTAATGCGAAGTTTGATTTGAAGTTGAGTAATCCCAAGGGGAAACTTTCCGATGTTTGGCTCCAGAAAGAGTACCAGAAACTCACACTAAAGTCAAACGACGTACGTGAAAATAGAAAAAGGTTTAGACATGGCGACGATTTTGGGAGCGAGGATACATACGATAGAGAAGGGACTGAGTCATGGGAAGAAATGCCAGACGAAGATATGGATGAGGTTTCTAGGGTCAGTTTACCTGCAAGATCCGAGTCAAGCACTCAGTCATCGACTTCTTCAAGTGGCAAGATTTCCAATTTGTCAGCCTCCCGTGAAAATGGTCTTGTTCATCCTCCAAAACGTCGTCTAACATCAAATAATGTTTCCGAAGTAAATGTCGCTTCTCTGATGTCTACAAGCAATAGCTATGCTTCGCTTACTCCTGAAACAATCAGTCATTTTACTCAAAATGTGCAGCGTCCTATAACCGACCATGGAAGACCACGCACTCCTAATGCCATCAACTCACCGACACATACACCAATTAGTGATTTTGAGGATGATCAACCACAGCAGCTTCCTTTGCCTTCGCCAAGTGCGTCTCCTGTGCAAAGTGAACCTAGCGATATAAAAGTCACTTCATTTGACCCCATCGAAAACCAACTTGTGAGAGTACCAACGACCCAGAATGAATTATTAGAAATGATGCTCAGCTTATCAAACTACTTGAACGAACGTAACCAGAACCACTTTATTTTCAAACTTTTACAAGATGTCAATAGATCTTCTTTGAGTACATTTAATAGTTTGATTCATCACAGTTTGAGAAGAGACTTGATAAGTAACTTGCCCTTGGAAATAACCTACAAAATTTTATCAGTTTTGGACTACAAGGCTCTTTTGTCGATTTCAAGGGTCTGCAAAAACTGGTATAGAATTATCAATAATACTACGATTTGGATTAATTTATTGAAAAGAGATAAATTAATAACCGATGATAAAATCATTCAACAGGAACTTGCTAATCCGAAACTTCTAATTGAAGAGTGGAGTGAAAATGCAAGAAATTTGAATGTGGCACAGATTTTATACAAAAAGAGGTGTGTCATTGTTAACAGATGGATGGATCCAAACTATATTCCTAAGCGGATAAGTGTTACGGGTCATAGAAGTAAAGTTGTTACGTGTTTGCAACATGATGACGATAAGATTGTTACTGGGGTGGATGATAAATGGATAAATATATACAACACAAAGACAGGTAAATTGGAACGGATACTAGAGGGTCATGAAGGGGGAGTATGGGCATTAAAATACACCGGAAATACTTTGGTAACAGGATCAACCGACAGGACGGTAAGGGTGTGGAACATTCGAACCGGTAAATGTACGCATATTTTCCGAGGTCATACATCTACAATCAGATGTTTGGACATAATACATCCTACAGTCATTGGTAAAGATGTCAATGGTGATGACATAATATTTCCCGAACTGCCGATATTAGTTACTGGTTCAAGAGATCACAATATTCATGTATGGAAGTTGCCTATAAGTAATGAAGATGATGATGAAGGGGAAGACGTTGATAAGAGAACTTTTGATAGCAGTGAGTCGGATAATCCGTATTTGATAGCTGTGCTTTCTGGACACTCCCAATCGGTCAGATCAGTTTCTGGGCATGGGAATATTATAATATCGGGCTCATACGATTCCACCGTACGTGTATGGGATCTAATGGATAATGGAAGCTGTAGACATATCCTCACTGGACACCATGATCGTGTATATTCGACGGCTATGGATTTTGAATCCAAGATCTGTTATTCTGGATCTATGGACTCCACTATCAAAATTTGGAATTTTGAAACCGGAAAACTCTTGAAAACTTTAGAAGGACATTCTTCGTTGGTTGGGTTATTAGACTTGGTTGATGGGATTTTGGTTTCTGCAGCTGCAGATTCGACATTGAGAATATGGGATCCAAAGACCGGAAAAAACTTGTCCAAGTTAGAGGGCCATACTGGAGCCATTACATGCTTTGAGCACGATGGACTACGTGTAATTAGTGGCAGTGAACGAATGTTGAAATTGTGGGACGCCAAAAAGGGTGTTTTTGCTCGAGACTTGTTGGCAGATGTCACGGGAGGTATATGGCAAGTAAGAATTGATTATAAGAGATGCGTTGCTGCAGTTCAAAGATTCGCAAATAATAATGAAGACGAAACATACATTGAAATTTTGGACTTCAGCGAACCACCTAAACGATAGATATCTAAGAAAAAACCACAGTTGTCACGAAGTACTTAACCTTATCACTGAATTAAATCAACAAGTGAGCTGCTTCTACCGGTTAGTTTATATTACTCCAGCATTATAGTATTAAGTGGTGCAACTAAATACGAATATCCAGCCTCGTCTTAATTAGAATCTTTCGACATGATGTCACAATCGCTGCCTATTAGTAGACGGAGCAAAGGTGCTGCTTTTCTATCATCCGTAATTTCAAATCGTCATATTATCATCACTTCTTCTTCACTTCGTCGATCAAGTACAATCTACGAAGCTTGTTGAGTCGCTCCAACCCGTCGTTTATATCAAACGATTTACGTCTCTTCAATTTCGAATCGTCCATCAATATATCTGAGTCTATAATGTATTCTCCATCGACCCCGATATTTAGCAGTGAATTTTTAACCATCTCTATGAGATATTGATAAAGCAAAGGCGGTGATGATGAAGGTGTTGAAGGAGGCGATTTATGTGAAGTTTCTTTCACGTTTTCTGATATTTCTTTCTCTTTTTGAGTTGTTTCTTTCTCTTTTTGAGTTGTTTCTTTCTCTTTTTCTGATCTTCTATCTCCTCCAGTCATTTCGTTAATATTACAGCACCATGGCTTATGATCGAACGGGTCAAACGAATCATTTTCTTCTTCTTCAAGATCATAAATGGAGCTTGACGAAATCCTCGATACTGGAACCTTGACTGGGGTCAAAACCTTTGAGCGAGAGAGTTTCAACTCTTCAATATCCACCTCGGTATTCAAAAACAGTCTCTGGTTACATTTGTTGCAAACTAAGAGTAGAATTGTTTGGTTAGAAAACGTTTGGATGTGAATAGACCAGCCTAGGACTGCCAATCCATAAAATAACGGAGGGGTCAGCTCCAAGAGCGAGGAGAAGTTCTCTTTATTGTCTTTCATATATCGATGGATGAGCCATTCGTTGGATACTTTGATGAAATCGGGGTCCATAATTCTGCCTAGACTTTGGCTGTCGAATTTATAGTCCAATTCAGTAAGAATTAACAAGTTGCTGACTAAATTGTTGAGGTTTTGCAAGTAATCACGGATTAATAGTTCGTTGGTGGTGTTGAGATATGGTCTTGGATAATATATGCCTTCGAGCGGAGTTTCAAACGTTTTCCAGATACAGTTTTCGTCGTGGCCACTGGATGTGATTTGCTGGAGATAATTGGATATAAGAAGATGGTTTATGTCTTGGTCTGGATCGTCGTCAAACTTGAGGAATAGTTGACGGTTACAGTATGTGCAGAGGAGATGGTTTTTGGAGCTTGAAAGCGAGAACGAGAGACATTTCCATCCATTACTAGCACATTTTAGGGGCGTTAACTCTGGTGTTGGATTAGTTGTAGGATTGTTCTGTATATGTGGAGTATTTTGAGAATTTATGTTATGAGAATTTATGTTATCTGAATTTATGTTGTGTGTTATACTATTATTTGATGGGTCGTTTACCGACTCATTCACCAAGTCAGTTATTTCTGGCCCCTGGTCCTCAGGAATGACCCAGTTCATTACTGAGAACGTCTTGATTCTCTCTATCAAACTGTCGTGGTTGTATGGATCGTAAACTTTGCTTGAACGAATGTTTTCAAGCAAAAGATGATTTTGCTTGGACTTGTGGTATAAAAAATGGTTCTTTTGCTTGATCTTCTGGAAATATTTGATATCTGGACTGTTGTAGAAGGAAGGCGTTTGGTTTTGTCGTCCCAGTTCCAGCCGATTGTGTTGCATATATGTTTCATGTGCTGGCGATTGGAAAAGTTCCACACAATCTTGTAAGATTTGGGAGGTATTTGATGATAATTCATCCATATCTGTTCTTAGTAACGTTTCCTTAGTGGTTTTTGTTTCATCAATGTTTAAACTGTGTGGACTGTGGTTGAAAATTGAATTGCGGTCACGTGAGATGAGTTTTATGAAATGCTTACCAGCTAGTGTATAGAAGTTAGAAGGAGAGTATTTGGAAGGAGATTGATATAGAGGTTTTAGTAAGACGCAAGGAAATTCATGATTGACGTCTAACTGTGTATTTTCATACCTTCTGGGAATATGGCGTTTAAGAGTACGATTGCAGCCATTTTGAGAAATTGTCCTTAAAATTCCTAGTTTAAGGGCAAGAAAAACTTGATTTAGAGGTGGTTCTTCATGGAGAAATCTTCAGCTTCGAATAGTTGAGAGTTCTTTTTTGTTTATTACTGATCTGTGCTGAAGTGGTAGTTCTACCTTAAAGTTGTATGGTGCACACACTACCCAATATGAAAAGTTGCCAATAGTATCATGTTAACCATAAACCTAAAATCTACTAATTTATAAGCCTTTACACATATAAATATATAAAGAATTATTATGTCTTTTATACATATACTGCTAAAGTATGAAATTTCCCAACACTATAGTGATTGAGTTTTGTATGGAAACCGATCTACTTTTAGCACGTGACTGATTTTATGGACGAAGAGAAAACTTGACACTCTCCACTTAACCGACTACTAAATATACCACCACCAACAATGTCTAAAAAACCTACATTAGAAGAAGTCAGCGATGACATCGATAACATGGATATGGATATCGCCGAATTCGACCCTTCCTTAAATACACCTATAGCACCATTAAGACAAGCGCCAACAGTCATAAGATCGCAAGATGCAGAAATGCCCTTGTTTCCAAACATCCAACAACAACAATCGCCAGCACATACAACTGTCAGTAAAGACGATATAGTTGATCCAAAGGACTTCACCGACCAAGAAAGAGAAGAATTACAAAGTTTCCAGATCGTTTATCCGTGCTACTTTGATGTATCAAGATCACATAAGCAAGGCAGAAGAGTGAGCAAGGAAGCTGCCGTCAGAAACCCATTAGCCAAGACGGTGAGCGATGCGTGTCGCTTCTTCAATATTCCCGGATTATTGGAATTAGACAAAACTCATCCACAAGATTTTGGAAACCCCGGCAGAGTGAGAGTCATGCTCAAGGACAGTAAGACTGGACGTATTGTGGACTCCAGATTCACCAACAAGAGATTTTTATTAAAGAGCATTGCACAATACTTGAAGGACCATCCGACAACCTTGGAACTGATCGGTCCTAAGAGTGGAATCGCATTACCTCAAGAATTACAACACGGATTCGAGCCTGAAGAGATTCCTCCAGTCAAGGGTTTTAAGATGAATAGCATTGTTCCTGTACATTCCCAATATACTCTTAAACATCCAATGACAAAATCCATCTATGATCCTGAACCACAACTGGAATTTCAGGCTCCAATTGCTCCGAAGGCTCCAAAGAAGAAGGTCATGAAGATAAGGGGATAGATGCTACAAGAGTTTATGAGTGTAACTCGTTCTAAAAATATAGATACGGGATGATTCCACACCTATATAATACTTTGTTATAGTATTTGGCACTATCTACTAATTCAGGAATCTTGCTACAACTCCGGAGTTGATGACGACACCAGATGTTATTTATACTTTTCAAGCTGGCTATTTATACTAGAACAAATGATGGCTTTCTATAATATTTGAATAAGAATACTTTACTGTAAATTATACGTTAACTAGATAGACACCGTCCGTATGAGGTGTCCAATTCTTTTAATATCTCAATACTCTTTGTAATGAATATATATATAGATTAGTTGCGACTAATTCTGCACACTTTTAAGAGCTTTTTGGAGCATAGTTCTTTCTATAACCTTCAATTGCCTCAGCTTCTTCCTTGGAGATCTTATCCTTCAAATGGGCAATTATATCAGCCAACGAAACAATGGAAACAACAGGAATTCCGTATCTCTTAGCAACAGCTTGGGTTGCAGACATGTCTGAGTCGGCGGTTGTTTCTTGTCTATCCAAGGCAATAATACATCCTACGACTACACCCTTTTCTGCACCAATAATCTCAAATGCTTCATTAATGGCAGTACCAGCAGTCATCACATCATCGATAATCAAAACCTTCTTGTTGGCCAAAGCACAACCAACAATAGAACCACCTTCTCCGTGGTCCTTCTTCTCCTTTCTGTTAAACGAGTAACCAACATGGGCGTAGTTTTCAGGATCCAACTCGGCCAACTTAGCAACGGTGATGGCAGCCAAAGGAATACCCTTGTAAGCAGGACCAAATAAAATGTCAAATTGAAGTCCAGACTTGATAATGGCATTGGCGTACGATGTAGCCAAGGTCGACAACAATTTACCAGTGTTGAAGAATCCCAAGTTGAAAAAGTATGGAGACTGACGTCCCGATTTCAAGGTGAACGAACCAAACTTTAATGCTTGAGATTCCAAGGCAAGATCTAAAAATTCAATTTGATACGATTGCATTTTCTACTTTATTCTCTCCTTTTCAAATAACCCGAACTATCAGACTGTTTGAAAAGGAGAGAGAGAGAGAAGGAGACCCAAATGGAAAATTCGTGCGATGGATCCCTCGCCTTTTATAGTTTTTCGATGAGGAAAAATTTGAAAAATGTCGCGACATGCAGGAGATTATTAAAGAGGAACCATATATATAGAGATACCCATATCTATACCTAGATTTTGAAAGATTTAGAGAAACGTATATCAATTGTATCTTGCAAAATTTCCAGTATCGTATAGATGAGTGCCAGAACTGTACCAATCTAAGATTTTGATTTAGCATAGTCTAGCTTAGATCAATAAATGTCAGGTTTAGTTTAGTAATGGATTTAAATTATATAGGAATAATTGATGACAAAGGAAATGTTAAGGAAATGTTATTATAACATATTCTTATATCAAAATTATGTATAAGCTCGAAGTAAGAATTTTTCTAGAACACTAGATTATTTCTTATAAAAGTACTGTTGTATCCACGATATTGATTGCAATAGTCCAAGATAGTGTCGCTCTGTATTACTTATTCAGTATTTTGGTAGTTTCATAAACGTACTGTTAACTATGTACTGTAATACCTCCAATTCAATAGAGCTTTCTTAGATACCTCTTTGAGTTGTTCTTCTATAAATTGTTTTATTTCTGAGAGTTCTCCAGTCCTGGCTCTATTGTTGGTTCAGCCGCACGCGCCAATCCAAAACCCTTCAAAACCCTCCAAACTCTCCAAAACCCACACAAATAGTCTGGCAAAAATTGCTCCCATCAATCCCGCTATACTACTTTTAATCTCTGATGTCATACTTATAAATAATAAATCACAAACATTGCTATCACAGTGGGCTTGGTTATGATTTATCCTAAAACTAGTATTTAAGTGAATCATCAGAATTACGGCACTTTGTTCTCTTGAAGAAGAAGGTCTATCCTGTGCAAGATCAAAATAAATCTAAATGATCTGATTATAACAGAATTTGTTGATCACCGTAATAGAGTCAATATACGGTCAATACTAGTTATATTAAGTTATGTTTATATCACTAGGCTATTCCAATATCTTAGCAGTTCTAGGATGGTCTAGAATCCTGAACAATAAATCTCTTGGTGATGATATTTTACTACCAACAAATCTGAACTCTGCAACATGAAACTATAAATCTCTCAGTTGATTATATTATGTCTAAATCTCCCCACTATGACGTGTGCACCCTCATTTACTGGACCATTTCTTTCTCCAAACTTTCGTAGTAGAAGAATCTCAGTTTTGAGCCAAACCGAAAAAATTGTGAGGGATTTTGAAATTTTGCAACATGGATTGGGCCAGTCTATGAATAGAGTTCATGAAAATAGAGTCTATCAATAATATGAATGGGGGAATACGATGAGATAAATCCCTCAAGAAGTTGTGAAGTTGCAGAGGTTCAGCACCTTGGCGAGAATGTCTCCGTAAGAGGAAGGGACAAGTTACACAGTGAGCGATTTTCAAAGCTGATCCTTATAAATAGTTAAGGTGTCTTCCAATTCGGTTGGAACATCAAAGCAATACAATGTGTCCGGTTTCTAGTGCAAATTCAAAGATTGACGAAGCAGTTGTTGAAGATACTATCAGATTTAATGAAGAATCTTTTCCTCTTGACGCTAGCATTAAAGGAAGGAAACGTCGTTTTTCCGTTCATAACAAAGACGATAACCAGGGTGGAATCTTTAGCATAAAAGAAAAGGCTCAGCTCGAGAGAGTATTGCCCACTCTTTTTAGAACCATTTCTCGCAAGTAGAAACGAGTTGGAGTATGAGTCTAGCTTGAATCACATATAAAGAAGGTTTCCGAGGTTTATTTCCACTCTGAACGATTGAAAAGCTTATAGGTGAGTTATCTACTGATTTAAGCAATGGTTTGGACTCTAGTCAGTTTGAGAAATTCTTGAAGCTCCATGGGCTCAATTAACAATCCTAACCACCTTCTATCTTCTGTGTGTACTTGTTTGGTGGTTTTGGGGCTATATTTGTGTGAATTAGCGGTGACTTTCATATGATCATCGTTACAGTTCATATTCAAAAATATTCAGATACATCGGAATAATGCCGGCTTCTCTCCACGGTTTGCTTCACGGTGCCGGCAATTCCTACTCTCGCTTCGCTCGTACTTGTTCAGGTGTGGGGCGCACAATTACGATCGATATCTTCCCCCACATTGAAAATTAATTAGCATACAGCTCTGCGATAAATTGTATGCACGTCCCCCCTCAGGGACTACTGGTTTGTCTAACTGAGCAGCTCACTGATTAGTACCTGGACTTAAAACCTTGAAATCCAAGAGTTCACAAGCAGATATGTCTGGCACGTGGGGGATATTAGTGACATATCTCCGGCTTCGTGGAACTTCCACGATATAGGCGGGTTTAAAAGTGGCTCCAGATTATCTGTCTCTCGTGGCGAGATGTCCCCCCACATTAATTAATCAGTCAATAAATATTGTGAGTTGCAGCAACAAAGGGTAAATAATACGCTACGATGTAATTATAACCGCTATTAGAGCCTGGCTTTGTTGTAATTATCACTTATCACACCACCTTAGGCATATTATCTTGAATTACTGAAAAATCAAGAGAGTCCAAAGGTTTCAAATCGGTGCTTGAGAATGTTGGCGAATCTACCTAATAACTCCGTTGAATCGCCAATTGTTCCTGTAGACTCGTGAATTCTCTCCAGAAATATTACCAGTTGGCACCCTCGTCGACTATCGATTGACCGGCCAATTGACTGTCCCTACTAATAGTCGAAGTCTCCAACTCCTTCCACTAATATCCGCGATTTGTGCGGATGATCATTTCTTTTCAAGATTGGATTTTTTTCTCCCCCCTCTTTCGCTTTGACTATAAATACTAAACCTGCCGCCAAAGCGAATACAAAAAGGCAAACCACTCAATTATAAATGTCAGTACAAACAATTCCTAGTCGTCCATTTCTTGACCAAAAACCAGGAACCTCTGGTTTGAGAAAGAAGGTTTCTGTGTTTAAGCAAGATCACTACACTGAAAACTTTATTCAGGCTGTCTTGGACGCTATTCCTGAAGGTTCCAAAGGATCAACATTGGTTGTGGGTGGAGACGGAAGATACTACAATGACGTGGTGATTCAATTGATTATCAAAATCGCTGCAGGTAATGGTGTGTCAAAAGTCATTGTTGGTCAAGGAGGAATCTTATCCACCCCAGCAACATCCCACATTATCAGAATCCGCAAGGCTACAGGAGGTATTATCTTGACTGCTTCTCACAACCCTGGTGGACCAACCAATGATTTAGGTATCAAATACAACATGAGCAATGGTGGTCCAGCTCCAGAATCAATCACCGATAACATCTTTGAAATTTCTACAAAAATACAATCCTATAAAATGATTTCTGTCGACGAAGTGGACATCACAAAAATTGGTACTTTCCAAGCAGGCCCAGTCGAAGTTGAAATCATTGACTCTACTTCAGACTATGTTGCCATGTTGAAGGATATCTTTGACTTCTCGTTGATCAAGTCGTTTATCGCAAAGAACCCCGACTTCAAAGTCTTGTTCGATGCCCTTAACGGTGTTACTGGTCCTTATGGACAAAAGATCTTTGTAGAGGAATTGGGCTTGCCTGCTAACTCTATCCAAAACTGTGTTCCTTTACCTGATTTTGGTGGATTACATCCAGATCCAAATCTCACATATGCCCACACTTTGGTAGAAAGAGTCGATAAAGACAATATTGCATTTGGTGCAGCCTCTGATGGTGACGGTGACAGAAATATGATCTATGGTGCCGGGACTTTTGTTTCTCCAGGTGATTCGGTAGCCATTATTGCCGAATATGCTGACTCCATTCCTTATTTCAAAAAGCAAGGAACTTACGGATTAGCCAGATCTATGCCAACATCTGGTGCCATTGACTTGGTTGCAAAAGAAAAGGGTCTTAATGTTTACGAGGTTCCAACCGGATGGAAGTTCTTCTGCTCCTTATTTGATGCCAAAAAATTATCCATCTGTGGAGAAGAATCATTTGGTACAGGATCCAACCATATCAGAGAAAAGGATGGTTTATGGGCCATTGTAGCGTGGTTAAATGTTTTGGCTGACTACAGTGAACTTAATCCCGGATCGCCAACTTCTATTGAGATTGTTCAAAATGCCTTCTGGAAGAAGTACGGTAGAACTTTCTTCACGAGATATGATTATGAAAACGTTAGTTCTGATGGTGCTAACAAAATCGTTGAAATATTGGCCTCAATTGTTGATTCCAAACCAGTTGGTTCCGAATTGGCTCCTGGGTTTGTCATTAAGGAAGCCGCCAACTTCTCATACACAGATTTGGATGGCAGTGTTTCAGCAAACCAAGGTTTGTTTATCAAGTTTGAAAGTGGTTTAAGATTTATCGTTAGATTGTCTGGTACAGGCTCTTCTGGTGCCACTGTAAGATTATATTTGGAAAAACACACCAATGATGAATCCACCTACCAACAAAAGGCCGACCAATACTTTGCCACAGACGTCAAGTTTGTATTAGAGTTATTGGGCTTCAAGGAGAACTTGGGCAGAGACGAACCTGATGTCCGTACATGATAGATTTCGCTTTATCAAAAACTATTATACATTGTATAGCCGATAACCATTAATTTAGAAATCTCGTTGCAAAATCAACTGTGTTTAGCGTACTATAGACCAATAATTCATATTCCGTTCTTTGACTATTATACATTATAGTGAGTATATACTAATAAATATCTTGAAGGTACTAAAAACTAATAAATAAAAAAAACCAAAGCATAATTTATGTGTCGTCATTATGTCTAAACATGTTAGTGACATATTGGAGCCAGTCAAGAAAATCAATGTCGCGACACATATGACTATTAACTTGACCATCATGAATCTTCCTCTTGTCGCGACATCCTAAGTAGCTCTTTTCTAGCATTGAATCGTTCCTCTCGTCACGATTATATGGCTCTTTTTTTAATGTCGTCCTTGACACCGTCGTCATCAGCCTCACGTTTCATCGGTGGAATCGCAAAGGTGCCGTGAGGAGAGTTTACATTTCTTATCGATGGCAATACGTTACCATATGTTCCCAACGGTGGGGTACTAGAAGTTTGTGGGCCCTGTGGGTGCATCGGGTGGACAGATTGTGGAAAGGAGGTTGGTTGTGGTGGTTGTGGTTGTAAATTCATGACTTCGTCCAATCTCTTACGCATGGATTGTTCTCTCAATCTTGCGGCCTGTTCCATGGCTTCCAACTCCATGATTCTGGTACGGTATAAATCGTTGACAAGTTCAAGCTCAGAGATCCGAGTCTTGAGGATGGTGATTTCGTGCGATGTTGCTCCGGAAGGTTGTTGGTTGTTGGGGTTATTATTGTTGTTATTGTTGTTATTGTTATTGTTATTATTATTGTTACTGGAGTTGTTGTTGGAAGCATTGTTATCGTTAGAGTATCCACCATGTTGTGGTTGTTGTGGTTGTTGCGGTTGTTGGTAACCATTGAAGTTGTTTTGGAAGTGAGGCAAAGAGCTCTTACCAGGGTCGCTGGCTACATGGTGGATTGGTGGAAGATGGGTGCGGTCAGGAGAATGGACCTGAGACATGTTGGGAGTCGAGGAATTAGACGTTTGTGGAGGTTGTGACGCAGAAGCAGAAGTTGTATTTGAGTTGGGGGTGGACGAGATGTGAAATTGGGGGCCGAACGAAGGTGATGAGATCCTCGTAGAGGAAGCACTTCCTAAAGCTGGCAACTTTGGAGGTTGCGGTCCACTAGGCTGGTTGTTCTGTACTAAAGCTGAGGAAGGAGTACTATAAATCGAGGCTTCTTGTTTTATATTACTTTCCTTTGAGTTATTCATTAAACTGACACCTGCGACGTTTTTCACTGAAGCCTTGAAAGTGGCGCTAGGGCCAAGTTCATGTGACATGTTTTCCAAAGCTCCTGCAGCGTTTGCAGCTGCGGTAGCTTCTCTTGCATTTGAAATCGACGACGTCGTTGATAACAACAACGGCGAGGTGATTCTCTGAAGACCAGGAGCGAATTGAGTAGGTGTAGATGATGGATAATGGAGCGGTTGTACGATATGATGGGCCTGGAGGTGGTTAGATAAATGGGGAACGTGGTGGTGGAATGGAGGGAACTTGTGGTCAGAAGCTGGAAGTAGCGGAGTAAGTGATGATTGAGCGGGGGTGGCGGTAGGTGTTTGGGCAGGCTTTTTCTTTGGCTTAGGGCTCTTCTTTCTGGAATCCTTTGATTTGAGTTCGGGTGTGTTTGGAGTGGAAGGGGTACTTGGGCCTGTAGCGTGTGACTTAATTCTATTACGACTCTTGATAGTGTCGGTCTTAAGGGATATTGGACGTGGACGACCGTGGAGCTTGAGGAAAAGACCACAGGCGTTACATAGGACCTGGCCAGTCTCGTCACGACGCCAGAGGGGCGTGGTCTGTGTCTTACAATTGCGACACACTGGGGATGTTATGTTTGTTTTGGTTGTTGTGATCCCATTGGATATCTGGGTAGTTGTTTTGGCGTTAGGATGGAAGTTCGAGCTAGATCCATTAGATACGTTCACAGAACTGGTAGACGTCGATGAAGAATTTGAATTGGTCGAATTGGAGGACGAATTCAAACTGTTGGAACTCAGGCTCTTAGCAGGGATGCTACTGAGCCCACTAGGACTGTTGTTGATCCCGGTAGCTACGCCACCAACACCACCAGATACGCTGGGAGTACTAGCAGCTAACGAATGTACAGGAAGACGATGTTGAATCTCACTCATACTTAACAGTGAAAAGAAGAGTGATACCGATAAACTACTGAAATTTTGCTTTATCTTTTGCCTGCATTGAGTGAGTGAAAAATTTTCTGGTTGAGGGACACCTACGATCACTACCGAAGCCCGAGCCAAGCGAGGTATTACAAGAGAGGAAACCGTTTGTCTGGCGGGAGGTGTAGTCCTGTGGTGTGTGTGTATGTTTCTTTGTACTTCCGAGTCTGTCTACATGTGTGTGGTATAAATTGTTGACCAAATCAACTTTGAGATCACACAGATAACGATATCGCACCTGGAGTCATTTGGGCCACGATACGGATAGAAAAGCTATTCTAGACGGGTCCATTCTAATTTCTACACTACATATATCGGTGACAATCAAGCGTTCCAAGAATCTAGGCATTGCTTATTGTGGTTTGGCAGATGTGAACAATACTCCTAAAATGCCTTATCAGATCTCACGGAAACTCCCTATCGTAAAAAATATGTTCAGGTTGCATTAGGAGGCGCTGGCACCAGAACTTTTACATTATAGACAGATTATTATGCATTAATGTATGTGTTCTTAGTATAGGCCACGTATCTCAGTATATTTTCCTTAGTTGAAGGGCATTGTAGTTTGTCGTACCATAAATCTAGATTTATCTGTTGTATTATATGCAGGCGATTATAATTCTAGCCAACAAATTACTCTCCAACAAATACCCAGGATATACAAGGAAAACGTGAGAAACAAAGGTGCTGAGATATGGTATTGGCTAGCAATACTCTCTCGGTCCAATGATCTATGTGAATTAAGCAAATTACCCGTGGTATTTGAAGACTGATTGCTCAGTTCTTCAACGGTGCGATGGAGAGAGTTGTGAGCGCTGGCCTAACCATAAATCAGCTCGGTACGCTTGGCCATTGTTAGGTAATTGCTAACACTTCAAAATAACCTACTGCAATTTAGGTTCAGAAACTGTCCAAAAATATCCAACATAAGGGCCAAAAATATCCAGCAGTGTTTGGGCCCGAGGCTCAAGACCCTAGGCTCTAGACCCTATGGTACTTTTTTAAACTTGGCCAGACTCTTGGAGTGTATATTGTTCAACGACTTTTGCCCGTGCTTTTGGTACATGCACTTAGATAGACGTGATTCCGATGCATGGAAATATTCCTGCATGTTGTAGAATTCCAGTAATGCCCTATGCTTGGTTCGTGCCTTAAGAATTAGTTAGAAGGCTAATATAGTGAATTGCATATAGAGCAATATTCTCGGAGGAGCTGTTATAGAACTAAGTATACTTTTGAAGGGTGATCTTTTGAACGGTGATAGCTAGGCAGTTCCTAATTAGGTATGTATTACCGAAACTCTTATTTCTTGGTCCACCTAAAAAGAACGACCCGAGATGTGGGGGTGGGCATGCATGGCATTCATTAACTTTCTAGTATTTGAATGCTTGGAATTGGTTCAGAATTGGTTTGTAATTGTCGGGAATTTATGGTAATGATGAGTAGTTAGAATATAGTGATCGTTACCTGCTAATCTACATTGCTAATAGATGTTTTTAAGCTCTTATAACTTTTTTCGAACTTCTCTATCAAGATATTTTTAGGTATGGGAATATTTGATTGAAATTTGTCGCGACAAGTTTACGACAATAGAGATACTTCGACATGAATTGATACAACAATACACGATAATATGGAATGAAAATTCTTCGATATATATCGATATGTATTGTTTGATCAAAATATCTATTCAATAGCTCAGTAGTCTTATCAGAAGATGTAAAACAATGATTGATAACAATACTCTTGACTTTCACTATTATTCATTGGATTAATTACTTCACTGACCTCAGTATTGATATTCTTTATACAATTTCCAATCGGTAGAGGACACGGTCCGGGCATTGGCAAAGGGAAATATATAAGTCGTCGGTTCAGTATAGTACTGGCTAGGTGGCCATCAACCTTAAATAAGATATGTATTCATTTGGTTCTGAGTGGGTTCTCACCTCCAAATATTAACATATAGAAAAAGTATTATTCCAATTTTTGATAAATATGTTTTATTGAGTAGTAAAAACTATAATTTTATTAATCTAGAAAATCTACATTAATAAATGGTTGCAAAAATCCCTATCACCACTACTCTTTCTGGAGCTCTTCTCTACATGATCTGCACAATAATGCGTATGATTATCTAATTTTATCTCTTTAAATGTTTTTGGCAAGTGTAATATATTAATGTTCGATAATTCTCGTCAAGAGCTCAGTTCTGTTGATTGATATTTAGATTTTGACTCAATTATGATAAATTTGACCTCTGAAACATATCGCAAAATATTTCGACATCGATTCAGTCTCAGAAGTGATTGTTCTCTTAAGATTTGAATTGACATATTCTGTGAATAGATCAATAAATGGAACCCATATTTTCTTTGTTGTCCGAAATACTCTGGAGATTCTCACACCTGGGTCTTTCTCTAGTTATACACTTGGTTATAGACCCTTGGATCCCTTGGATCCACACCTCGAAACTTTGTAGAACGTTGTGTAAAGATACTAGGACTTATTACAGAAACTACAGCTGGTAAAGAAAACAATTTATTATCTATATAGACCTATCCAACAATTAGTAGAGAAGATTATCACAAGGGGTTCCTGTCCCTGTATGAATGTCCACCAACTGCTGACAAGTATGAGGATTTGCATCCGAGTCCGAGTCCGAGTCAACTATTACAACAACACCATTCAACCAAATTACAACAACCACCTTTCACCAAATTACAACAACCAATATTCAACCGAATTAAAACCACCAGCAACCAAAATGTTTCAGAATTCAAATTGCACCACCAGCTCCTGGTCAGTAGCAGGTTCGGGGTCCAATATCAACCACTAGTTTCTTTGTTGCTACCTTGATATCAGAAGCGTGTTCATCCACAGCTACTGACAAAAAGGGAGGACTGAGAGTGTCCTTATTCCTAGGAGCAAGGCTACAAGAACCAGTGTTCGACGTCAAACCGACGAATAAATACCATCATGTGAACCCAACCGAGCCTACCAAATTCAAAATCACCAAAATCAGCAAGAAATAAAGAAATAAAGAACAAATATTGTGGAACTTTGATTCCACTTCTATACTATTTGTTTTTAACTGAATCAATGTTAATCCGAACCCAGCTGTTAGTTGCATGTGTTTTCATGTCAACTTTTCGATTTTTTCCACAATTTTTCTAATAATTTTGATAATCATGACTTGTAGTTCTGTTGCCACCTTCTATCAAAAGAGTGCGTCCACCCTAATGGTAGCCGGGAGGACAAGTGTCCTTATTCCAAAGAGCAATGTTAGTTTAAAGAACTGACAAGCCAACGA
>Ga0065704_10070196_pt1 | contig 94899 bp, 83 predicted proteins | sample SwiRhicommuniRL2_FD_59091 | JGI IMG/M metagenome (GOLD analysis project Ga0065704, IMG submission 59091) | Switchgrass rhizosphere bacterial communities from Rose Lake, Michigan, USA - RL2 v2 (version 2) | ecosystem: Host-associated > Plants > Roots > Rhizosphere > Soil | place: East Lansing, MI | reverse complement strand
CAATCATATAATTACCCCAAACACCACCAAGGTGAAGGATTTTGAAAAGTGCTCCAAGAATTACCACACTAGCACCAAGCGATATAGCTAGGTGCATCTTATCAAATTTTCTATTTGCTGCCATTTTATTAAAATAAGGATTATCGGTTTTGGGTTTTGTTCGTTTAGTTTTTATAAGAAATATCAGTTCCAGGATATGAAGAAATACATCTGAAACCAATATAAGATCTTGCTTCATCCTGATACTCATAAGTACCAACAGAGTTTTGCAGGAAGAAACCTATGTCTTTCCATGAGCCACCCCTTACAACCTTACGTTTTTTGTATTTGCTGTCCGAAGTTTTAGCTACATAAGTAAAATTAGGATTAAAATCGTGTAGCATTGGCGCTGCTGATGGGTTGTAAGCAGTTATAGTCCACTCGGCAACGTTACCAGCCATATTATATAATCCGTAATCATTCGGAAAATACGATTTTACGTTTACGGTATACAAACCACCATCATCTGAATAGTTTCCGCGTCCAACTTTAAAGTTTGCCTGCATACACCCTTTAGTGTTACGCACATATGGCCCTCCCCATGGATATTTGGTTTTCACGTTACCACCTCTGGCAGCATATTCGAACTGAGCATCACTTGGTAATTGATACTCGGGTCTTGAATTAAGCGGTTGTTTTCTTGCTACCGCTACTGATTCATAGAAGCGTGTACGCCATACACAAAATGCAGATGCCTGCTCCCAGTTTACACCAACAACAGGATAATCATCGTAAGACGGGTGGTTAAAGTAAGTTTTAACCATTGGGTCATTCTGCGAATAGGAATAATCTACTTTCCAAACCATCGTATCAGGATAAACTGGAATAGATGGGTGGTGATTGGGATTAGAAGGATCAGGCAAATCTGTATAAGTAACAATAAAATCCTGTCTCTTTTTAGAAGGATCATTTCTTCCTTCGGCAGCCAGATCAGTGCTTACATAGCTGTAAGCATATCTTAATTTTCTGATATCAATTTCGTTTCTTCCGGGAATCGCATCAGCTCCGCTATAATACATATCGGTTAACTTGCTGCCGTATCCGCCATTTTTATTACTCCACAGTTGTGATCCGTTACCAACTTTTCTCCAGTCGATATTTCTTGTTCCACCAAGAGGAGTTGAGCCTGCCGGTCCTTGTGGTTGTGCCTGAAAATAGTTCGGTGCACCAGAGGGGCCTAAACTGGTTACAGCAATTGAATCTCTAACCCAGTTTACAAATTGCCTGTATTCAGCATTTGTAATCTCGGTCTGATCCATAAAAAATGCACTAAAGGAGGTCATTTTACTAGGCGAGCTCTGAGAGTTATTGATGTCCTCATCAGATATACCTATAAGGGTTCTACCAGGAGGTATGTAAACCATACCCAAGGGAATCCTATTATTTCTGAATTTTTTATTGTATACACCAACCAGTTCGCCCTGGCCGCCCTTTCCACAACTGGAAAGAAATATTGCAACGATAAAAAAACCTAATAAGTATCTGTTTCTCATAATTAGCATCAAGCAATTTCCTAACAATTTTATCAATAATGATTGATATAAACAATTATTGGGGGTAAAAATATGCTTAAAGACTAAAATGAACAGAATTTAGTTCAAATGAACTTAATTATTAAACTTTAAAGAAATAATGCTTAACTGTATGTTAAGCATTATTTGTTAGACTTTTTAATATAATTTTCTATAGCCATAATCATAGAAGGAGCCTCTGGAGAAGGGGCTGCAATGTCTACAATAAGGCCCGCATCCTTAACAGCTTTGTGGGTATTTACTCCAAAAGCAGCTATACGGGTATTGTTCTGTTTAAATTCAGGGAAGTTAGTAAACAACGACTGAATACTTGATGGGCTAAAGAACCCGATCACATCATAAAAAACTTCTGCCAGATCCGAAAGATCTGAAACAACTGTTTTAAATAATACAGCCGGAGTAAAATCATAACCATTCTTCTGCAAGAAATTCATAGTATCCTCAGTAGCCACGTCAGAGCAAGGGTAAAGGAACTTTTCACCTGCGTGTTTTTTCAAAACCTCGGCTAAATCTGCTGCAGTTTGCTTTCCAAAAAAGATCTTGCGCTTTCTATACTGAATGTATTTCTGCAGATATAAAGCAGTAGATTCTGAAATACAAAAATATTTCAGATCGGCAGGAACTTCGTACCTCATTTCTTCACAAATTCTGAAAAAATGATCAACGGCGTTTCTGCTGGTAAATACCACGGAGGTGAAATCACTTAACGTAATTTTGTCCTTTCTAAAATCCCTGGCAGGTACTCCTTCAACATGAATAAATGACCTAAAATCAATTTTCAAGTTATACTTTTTTGCCAAATCAAAGTAAGGAGATTTCTCTGTTTCTGGTTTCGGTAATGTTATTAAGATACTCTTTACCTTACGCAACCTATCTTCTGTCTTTTCTTGCATTTTACAAATTACACGGTTATAATCCTATTGCCTTGATTAAAATTAATATAGGGCAAATTTCGAGGGCACAAAAGTACAAAAACAAATAGACTTTTGAAAATCGATGATGAGATAAAATATTAACCCCTGCCCTTATGAACTGAAAAGCAAAGATCACGCCTAACAGTATAAAAGAGATAGCAATGTAGTATGGGCCATATTTTAAGGGGGATAATGCGAATGCTATAACCAGTGGAATGAAGATTAAAGAGAGGTTAAAATAACTCAAATATAATATTGTAACATATTCATTAACCGGCTTCTGAATGTTAAAAAGGTACCCTAATATCCTTAAAATAACTATTTTCATGATGTATAAAACCACAATAAGTATAGAAATGCTCAGGTAAAACTGGAAACCTGTACCTGGAAAAGAGATGTGATAAAAGCCTGAAACAAGGTAAAAGAACATTCCTATTGTAAAGCCAAACTGAACAAATAAGAGTAAAAAAGGCCACGATGTAAACAGGTTATCTTCCTTATTAAGATTGTTCAAAACCCTGTTACTAAAAAAAGATTGTACAATTGTTTGTAACTGTTTATTAAAGGATATTTTTAACACTGCAAACAAAACCAAAAGCAAAGCTACAATAGCCGGCACCCAAACTGAACCTTTTGGTACTGGTTTGCCCAATCTGTATTTACTTACCTTCATCGTGGTAAGCTCTTTATATCTGCTGATAAGATTAGAACGACCCACAACATTTGCCTTAATTATACTATCCATAATCATGTGTTTATGGACCATTGAATCTGGAAAAAGCCAACTGTGGGTCATTATAGAATCCGTAACAAATTGCTGACGGGCAAGAAAAGCCGGATCTTTTACAAATTTACGTTTGTAAGTTGTTGTTACAACAGAATCAACAGTCTGCGGTACTATCTGTGCATAAGTCCGGCTATAGCCTAAGGCAAAAAATAAGGAGACAATTAGTATAACACGACTCAAATTCATCGCCCCAAATTTAGATAAAACTTTTGAAGATCATGCCAATAGCATCTTTAATGAGACCTAGCTGGATCGCTACTAGTTCGAGACTGCTTCGGGTAAAGGTACCTTTTTTCCGAAGCAATCTGCTCTCAGTCCTTATTCTGTCTCGATTTTGTCCAAGCCCGGCTACCTCCGTGCATGCTCTGAGTACAGAGCCGGATTATAACTTTTTCTGTAGTATAAAAATGTTTATCTTTAACTAACCCTATATTGGCTAAGTATGGATCCCTACAACTCGGTTGTTAAAAAAACGGCACCAACTGAAGCGCTTCAGGCTTTTGTATCTGAATATGTTTTCAGGATACTTACTGTACCAAAACATGAACCTGTGGTTAAAGCCATGCCCTTACGTGTAATGGGCTCTATTGATTTCTTTTTGGGCGACAGTTTCGAAACGATTAACTGCAATTCTAATCAGACTGAATCTTTTGCAAGATGTACCATTCGTGGTCCGCGTACACATAAAAAATATATCATTGCAATTAGTGGTCATTTTGTTTCGTTCACTATCAAATTTAAACCTGCCGGTTTGTACCGATTACTGGGTATTCCGGCAAATCTTTTTTGCAATCAGGCTATTGATGGACAGCTGTTATTTGCCAGTATATTTAAAGAAATAACCGAAAGACTGATGCCTTGTAGTGACATTAATGAGTGCATTGAAATTGTAGAGCCTTACTTGCTACAAATGGCATTAAAACACGCCAAAATTTACCCCTCTAAAGCGGTAAATCAAATGACAAGCCTGATTTTTAACAATAGAGCACCTGTATTTTTGCCTAAGGTATCGCTATCAGACAGGCAGCTGGAAAGGAATTTCGCAAAAGAAATTGGCACTACCCCCAAATTATATAGCAACATGGTTCGTTTTGAAAACCTGCTGCATTATAAAATTAATTTTCCTGATAAAAGCTGGACCGAAATAGCTTATGAGTTTAATTACTATGATCAGATGCATCTTATAAAATCCTTTAAAAAATTTCTTGATGTTACTCCAAGCGACTTTCGTGCTGGAAACTTTGCTATTTAATCAATTTTGAAACATCATTTTATGCTTAATATTCTAGCAAAGATGTCGTTTTTTTACTATTAAATTCAATTGCGCTGCTTGAAATTTGGATGTGCTTTTATTAAACATCCACCCATGAAAACTCATCAATCGCTATTATTACCAACGCTGATATTGTTGGGATTAGGAATGTTGATGTTGCTTACAGTAGCATCAATACTAAGCTGATCAGATGTTAATATGACCTCTGCAAAAAAGCTTAAATGATTCTATAACTTTTGAAGTTCTGCCATGCAGCTGAATAAACTGGAAAGTGCGAAACATCTCTATTCCTTTGATATCTACAATACTAAGTTCGTTCCTTTTTAGTTCACCAATAATAGTTTGCATGGATAAGAAAGCTGCAGCTTCTGAATGAAGAAGGTATTGTTTAATACTGACATTACTTTCTAGCTGCAGTTCAATTTTGAGGTCTTTTAGGTTTATGCCGACCTCGCTTAGTGCCTTTGATATAACATCCAGTGTACCAGAGCCATGCTCCCTAAGCACCAACGACAAGTCCAGTAGTTGCAGCGGAGTAATTTCGCCCTTGCGGGCTAGTGGGTTGTCAGACTTTGTGACCAAAACCAATTCATCGTCACTAAATTTTTCATAGTTTATCTGTGGATAATGCATCTGCCCTTCTACCATTGCCACATCTATTTTACCATCTATTACCAGTTGTGTAATAGATTCCGTATTCCCTCTGGTAAATGTAAATACGATTTCGGGATAAGCTGTTTTAAATAAAGCAAGGATTTTGGGCATGAAAGTTTGTGCCAATGTTGTGCTTGCCCCTATACGAAGGTTACCCCTTAGGCCATCACTTAACTGAGCCAGGTCGTTTTCGATAAGTAAATAAATTTCAAAGATTTTCGCGGTATGCTTTAATAAAACATTGCCCGCTGCTGTTAAGGAAATATGATTCCCGTTTCGAACAAACAAAGCAGTATTTAGCTGTTTTTCGAGCTCACGAATATGTCTGGTTACGGCAGGTTGCGTAATAAAGAGTTCGGCAGCTGCTTTGGTAAAGCTCAGTTTTAGTGCAACTGTTTGAAATACTTGTAACCTGAAATCGAATATCATAGGCACAATATATAAATATCCATAGAATTATGTAATGACCTTTAATAACTTTTTGTTATGACCTATAACTATAAACATCTTTTGCATTGGCTTCATTAATGCCATCTTTGGATAACACACAAATGAAACCTTATGTTAACTAACCAATTAAAACTCTTCGCTATTATTAGCACCACCGCCTTAATATGCAGTTGTAACGAACCGGGCAAGCACATACAACAGCATAATTTAAGCGAAACAAAACCCACTCCAGTTGTTAAAGATGTATGGCAGGCTCCTGAAGAGCACACTATACCAAAAAATTCCAAGGGCGAAATGATTCGTTATGGTAAAGATTTGATTGTAAATACCTCTGCCTACTTTGGCCCTAAAGGAAGATTGGGTAAATTTACCAATGGATTGAATTGCCAAAATTGTCATTTAGATGCAGGCACCAGGATATTCGGTAATAACTATGCTGCTGTGATGAGTAGTTACCCGAAGATTACTGCTCGCTCAGGGAAAATAATCAGCCCCGCAGCACGAATTAAAGGTTGTTTTGAGCGTAGCCTGAATGGCACAATGCCAGATTCTACATCCAAAGAAATAAGAGCAATGCTGGCTTATATGGAATGGCTTAATCAGGGTGTTAAAGAACCTGAAGGCATGTATGGAAGGGGTACAGAAAAAATAGCCGTGCTGGATCGCCCTGCCGACCCTAAGAAAGGCGCATTGCTATATTCCTCAAAATGCAGAAGCTGTCATGGCGAAAATGGAGAAGGTATTGCTGCAGCTGGAGGCAAGACCTTTGTTTATCCACCATTGTGGGGTAAACTAAGTTATAATGATGGCGCCGGACTTTATCGCCTCTCTAACTTTGCGGGTTTTATTAAGAACAATATGCCTTTTGGTGCTTCTTACAAAAATCCGATATTAACAGACGAGGAATCATGGGACATAGCGGCTTTTGTTAACTCGCAGGCACGTCCTCACAAAGATCAACACAAAGACTACCCCGATTTAAAGAAGAAACCTGTAGATGCTCCATATGGGCCCTACGGAGATCAATTCTCGGAAAAACAACACAAATATGGCCCATATCAACCAATTAAAAATGCACACAAAACAAAAACATAAATGAAAAATCTAACCAAGTACATCTTTGCAATATTTGCAATCTTATTATTCACTGCCATCAAACCGGCCATGGCTCAAAACAGTCAGGAATTTCAACTGGCAAAAAGCAAGAACAAACAATATTATGCGCTTTATGCATTAAACAGCGGTGATGAGCAAAAGATAGCCGGAACATTAAGAAATATTAAAAACGCGTTGGAAGATCCGCGCTTAAAGGGAAAACTTCATATTGAGCTTATTGCCTTTAGCGGAGGCGTAGCAGTGTTCGATAAAAAAGGTCCCTTTAAAGAAACTTTACTCGATTTAAAATCTCGTGGAGTAGATCTTGTTCAATGTGAAAATACAATTAGGGAGCGCAAAATTGAGAAGAGCTCTTTGTATGATTTCATTAACTATGCGCCGAGTGGTAATGGTGAAATTATTTTGCGCCACTATGAAGGATGGGCAATTGTACATCCATAAATATTCTTTAAAATGAAGGTTTAACCCAACAATAATGAGCAAATTAAAACTAATCATATTTATACTAACAGTAGTATTTTTTAACAACACTACTGTAATGGCTCAGGATCATCGTTTCGATCCGCCATGGAATACACCTCCCGATGCAAAGGTGCAGTTTACAATTCCCGGGATTGATAATGTCCCTGATATTTATGGCGACATAAATGACCCTCAGCTGGTTGTATTTTTTGCCGGCAACCAGTTTATGGTTATTGATGATTTGATGAAATCATTTAAGCTTAAATACCCGCAGTATACCCGGGTGCTTGCAGAAACCCTTCCTCCTGGTATTTTAGCAAAGCAGATTGAAGCAGGTAGCATTGTTATTGGCAACATGCGGATAACATTAAAGCCAGATGTATACACTGCCGGCAAAAGCAGAATTGATGAAAGTAAGGACTGGTTTAGCAGAACTGGGCTTTATGCTAAAAATAAACTGGCTATAATGACCCGAAAAGGAAACCCAAAGCAAGTAAAAAAGCTGGCTGACCTGGGCCGCAGCGATGTGCGTGTGAGCATGCCTAATCCTGAATGGGAAGGAATTGGAAAACGCATTGAGGAAGCTTATAGAAAAGTAGGTGGAGATGCGCTTAGAAACACCATAATGGAAACTAAAGTGAAGGATTCGACAACATACCTTACTCAAATTCATCATAGGCAAACACCCATGCGCATTTTATATGAGCAAAGTGATGCAGGGCCTGTTTGGTATTCTGAAGTACATTATCAGAAAATGATTGGTCACCCGATTGAGTACATTGAGATTCCCGAAAACGAGAACATCAAGGCTCAGTACTATGCCGGTCAGCTTAAAAAAGCGCCGCATCCTAAAGCAGCTAAAGATTTTATGGATTTTCTTGTAAGTAAAGAGGCCCGTGCCATTTACAGCAAGTACGGATTTGAACTCCCTTAACCGGGAGTTCAAATTTTATTAATTTTCTTCTTTAAGCGGGCTCACTTTAATGGATTTGAATTTCACTTCACCATGCTTGGCGTAAAACCATAAAAACCCGCCTCTTTGTTCTGGAGTACGGTTTACAATGCATCTTTTGTTGTCAATTGAAACATCTATAATATCGTCTTTCACTATTATATCAAGCTTAATGGTTTTGTTTAAACCGCTAACAGCTCTGATCATTGTATTACCAAGGCTTACGGTTTGATTATTTGGTGAGAAGTTTAGTCGGTAACCAGCCTCTGCTTTTTCGCGTGATCTTAAGTACAGTCCATACTCATCAACCGAACCAGCTGTTTCTATTTCCATAGTAATCCGGCTATTTAATGGAATAGCCGCTGCATGGGCTGCTCCTACTCCATTAGGTGCTTTAATTGAAATACTGTTTTTGCTGACAATAGAAGCGTGCAGATCGGCAACCAGATCAGGTTGAATCTCTGTTCCAGTTTCAGGGATCATCTCGGCCGGGAACTTTGAACTTAGTGTCCCGTCTGCTTCCTGTATAATTTCGCGAAAGATGGCATTGCCGCCAAACCTTTCTCCACCATCATCCTTGTTTTGATCTCTTGAAGGAATCCATGCGGCTGCAATACGTCTGTTGTCTTTAAACTCAGCAGTCTTAACAACATTTGTCCACGACTCATTGATGGTTTGGTAACGAGGCTCTTCCCAAGGGCCATAAGGACTTTTAGATTTTACGTAATAGGTATCTCCATTGTCGCCATATACCAAATAATACCAGCCATTCCATAAGAAATAATCCGGGCACTCTGGTACTGATGATTGTCCGGTTAATACCGGGTCAAGTACAATCCAGTTCTTTAAATCTTTAGAAGTAAGGTGTACCAAAGCGCCTCCGGCGTGCCTCAATACAGAATTCTCTTGCCAGCTGGATACAAATAAATGAAACTCTCCTGTTTTCTCATCAACAAACACCTTTGGGTCCCGGAAATCTCTTTTGCTATAACCCGGAGCTGAGGTATAAAACGGGTTTGGTTTTTGCTTGTCGAAGTTAACACCATCAGGGCTTATTGCGTAACTCAGCTGTTCGTTTACCTGTCCTTCCTTGTTGACTAGCCGTGTTGCATAAAAAGCATAGTATTTATTTTTATAATACACGATGGAACCTGTACAGATGGATTTTTCCCACTCCTCATCAATTTCAAGCACTACTGGATGTTGCTTCCAGGTTTTTAGATCTGTTGTGGTACTTAAAGCCCATTGATGGCCTCCTAATCCTTTAAGGCTTGCATGGTGTGCGGAGTCTAGAAGCCAATAAAACGAGTAAGTGCCGTTTCGCGAAAAAGGCATGCAATCACCAACAAACAAATCGCCTTTAGGCCTCCAGTATTGAAGGTTCTTAGTGCTTTGAATTTTAGGATCGTACCGCACACCAAGCTGTGCCATAAGGCTATTGGTCGCAAAAACGATTAGCATTAATAGTAAACATCTTTTCATATGTGTTGTTTAAAGTAAGGTTCTTATTTAGTTTTACCTAAAGCCATACCAATAAGTTGTAGCAGCACAGTCGGCTTCGCCATGTGCCCAGCCCAACATTTCCAGATCATATTTAAAGTCTGTTTTAAAAGTTACGCCATCAAGATTCCTTGTTCTGGTAAAAGTATTGTGACCATAAGAATCTTCGGTATCGGCCCGAGGTGCATTGGCAAAAGGAGATTGATAAAGCACCACTGGAGCCCATGAAGTATTGTAATAATCTTCGGCTCCTGTGCCAAATTCTGAAGGGAAGGTTTCGCCGTCTACATATAGCTTCTGATCACCCTCACCATACCAGGTATGCATGTGATTGAATACTGCAAAACTATCTCCAAGGAAGATGCCTTTGCCTTTAATTTTGCTAAGCTGCCATTCAATAGCTCCGGATGTCTCATCCCATTTCTTTATCGGAACCTTTTCTGAAAACTTCCAATGTGCATGAAAATACATACTGTTACTATTCCATGAATAAGGCTGACTGATTGCTTTTAATGTGATGGAAACCGACTGATCGCTCTGGTTTTCTAATGATACAGTAGCTGATTTCTGATAAGGCATTGTCCACCTGGATATAATTTTTCCATCGCCAGTAACAGTTCTATACCAACTTTGCAAAGGCCTGCCACCTACTCCTGATCCTGAAAAATCACCTATCGGACATTCAACACTTTGCTCGCCATCAAACTTGATCTTAAGTATGGTTGATCTCAACAGCTTCTCTAGACTTTGATTATCCTGCGTTGAAACTTCAATGCTTAAGAATTTAACTGCATTTGTTCCCTTGGGCAGGTTTACAGATGCCGTTTGCTTTGGCAGAATAGTTTGATTTATTAATGACTGTTTTCCTTTATTAACATTAACAGGATTTAAAAGCTGCGTGTTAACTTTATCTAGTAAAGTGGTTAAACTCCTAGCCTCCTTTAAACTAAATGTTCTGACGGTTGCACTTGGTTCATATTTGCGGAAATTGATTTGATAATATCTGGGTTCCTTTATTTCGGGTTGTGCATCTTCCCAGGTAACCTTACAGTGTTTTGCGTAAGGCATGGGTAGGTAAAATGTACTGCCTCCTTTTTCTAAAGGTTGATAACTGGAATGAGGGATTAATAAGGCTGGGCCCGGTTTTAGGTCGATCTTCATCAGATCGTAAGATGGTATAACAATTTCCGGTATGGGATTGTTATCAAAATAAATTCTCAGTTTGCCCGCTCTTTTAAAAGTGGTTAGCCAGAAACGCACCAGTGCACCGGGGCCTTCCTGATCGAGCATAACATATTCTTTATGCCCTTCATTCTGCTCTACCCTTATAAATTGTGAGTTATCGCCATTGGCAAACCATCCTGGTTTATCCGGCGAAATGGAATGACGATCGTAACTGCTGGCCTGCCCTGCACTGTAATAAGGCTTGGGCCAATAAGTAACAGCATTAAAATCTGTCATTTCTTTAAGCAGTGAGGCTGTGGATACCGTTTGTGCGTATCCAATAAATCCGCCAGCTATCAATAATATTATTAAAATACCTGTTGTAAATTTTTGCATATGATTAAATCGCTCTACTTTTTACCAGAAAAATCAACCTGCACAGTATTCTTAATTGGCTTTATCCTGAAAACTGTTTTATCATCTGGCTTACTAAAGGTACCTTTAATTGCTGTAATAGAATAGTCCATTCCTTCAAACTGGCAATCAATTTTATTGGCATTGATTGCTTTAAAAGGAAGCACAGCATTTTCTGCAGCAGTCATATCCAAGAACCAGTTGATAGGCTTGCCCCCTTTAACACTTAATGTCATTTGCCTTTCATCAATATCCATTACCAACGATGCACCCTTGTCTTTTAAAGGCCATACGATGTGTAATTTTCCTGTCGCCGGGCTTTCGATAACAGGATTCCCTCCTTCAAGCAATACTTCTTTGCCATTCTCCAGGACTTTAAAACGCATACCCGCTATAGTGCCGGGCTTACTCCAGATATAACCGTCTACAAAAGGAAGTGTAAAAAAAGAACACTCATTAGAGGTTGCTTTATCTTTGGTATAAACAGAAGGGAATTCCTCATTAAACAGGTGAATATCACGAAAGTTTAAAGATCCGTTTTCCCACAATAAGTTAACCCTATAGAACCTGCTGTTGAACCAGACAGTTTTCCGGTTGCTTCCCGGAAGGTCTGTATTTACTGTAACAGAAGTTGCCGGGGTTACTTTATAATTATCTTTAAACCACTGTCCGGATTCTGCCAATGTTTCTACTTTTACTTTGTTCTCGTCTCTAAGTTTTGCAATTAACGGTAACTGAATCTGAAAGCCTTTTGACATTGCATCCCAGGTAAACGAATTCTCCTGACCCGCCTGAGTGTAGGCAAATTCCATAGACTCTCCTTCAACAAATTCTTTAAAGAACCAGTTTACCCAGGTAGAATCTCCTCCGGCATCAGGATAAACAGGCTCAAGTGTAATTACCCCTTGTCTGTCGGTACCTAAACCATTGTCGTATTGACGGATCGGATCGCTTCCAAGCATTCTGAAAATGGGAACAGGTAATTGGTTCTTTTCATTTTGTGCCGGCATGTACGAATTTATTTTGCTTGGGTAATAAGCCTGATTCCAATAGCCACCCCATAAGGTATAGCCATCTGTACCTACCTGATCTTTACAATTGCTGGAGGCTATAATATGATATTTTTCGTACAGGTAATTTAAGGTATGAGAATCAATGAACCAAGAGCCTACGGATTTAGGATAATATCCAAATATGCTTTTAAAATCGGCCATGTACACATCAGCCAGTTTCTCACGCTCTTCTGGAGAATATCCTGTAGAAAAACCAATATCCGCATGCCAGTCCCAAGGATAACGTCCACGCCATTTCAGTCCGGCTTTCTCTACCATTGGTTGTGGAATTTCCCACCATGCACCAATTTCGAAAGCATCCTTAGGTAGGCTTTTTAGCAGCTTTTGATAACGGCTGTCCATCAGTGCATCATACTGTAATAGGAAAGTCCCACCTAAACGGTACTTCTTCATCATTTCTACTTGCTTAACTACCGTTTGATAAAGCACATCCTCAGTAATCTTTGGATCTCTGGGTTCTAGCAAACGGATAAAATTCACAATATTGATGATCTTTGGTTTTGGTTTTTCTTTGGTATGACCAGAAAATGGACTTGCGATACCTGCAAGGAAGCAAAGTAAAAAAAGGAAGCTTGTTCTCATTGGAATATAAATGGTTTTCATCATTACCACAAATTTAACGCTATGAAATCCTTAGCCATCCTGTACTGTTCTGTCCTGATAAGCAAGTATCAAAAAGTATAAAGAAAATGTTCTTTACTATAAAAGCGCTATTTTGATTAACGGTTAGCTTTGATAGATATACCCAAAATTTATAATGATGAGATTTATCCTACTACTTTCCTTTTTTCTGTTCCTTTTTCAAGACACCTGTTTTTCTATTGAAATAGAGAACCGTGATATTAAGCATAATGTTAGTGCCAAAACAATTACAATCACTGTTCCTGATAAAAAAACATCAATTACAATTGATTATTCAAATGGCTGTGTAATTAAACAATTGAGTTTAAATGGGAAAAATACGCTTTCTCCGTCAGGGGTTTATACAGGAATCAGAACAAGTAATGCAACCTTTTCTTCGGCCGATGATAATAAGCATATCACGCTTACTAAAAACGCGAATGGGATAACGTTAAGTGGCATTAGCTATGGAAATGGCACAATTTCAGTGAAAGAAGTGTGGGATTTCAAATTGAATGGCAACAAGATAATTTGGGATATCACACGTGATTACAATAATGCTGCTAGTCTGGAAGATATGGCATTTCCTAAATGGAATTTTACTGACCTATCTGTTTGGAAAGGGGGAATTATGGATAATGGTGGCATGGTTTGGTGTAAATACCTTAAACAGGTAAACGATACGTATGGCGTGCATACAGGCGGAGTAACTTTCTGGAATACCGAATCTGGAGATGCATTGCGTATTACAGCAAAAACTGATAAAGGCAAGGAGATTGCTTCAAAGTATTCGCATAGCGAGAAAAATGAGTTTACCTGTACGCAATTAGTAACAGATACACAACTGAAACAGCGATACGACTTAAGCAGGTTTGTGTCGGGCAAGGCCGATGTATTTGCTCCTTTTGAAGTTAAAAAAGGAAAACTTAAAGTAAGTTTTGAACTGCAATATGTGGATTATAACCGCGAATATTCAAGGGGAATCTTGGCGGGTATTGATGCCGTGGCAGTACGGGAACTGCTAAACACAACCGGGCGATATGGTGTAGTAGATAACAATATAATAGGCGCAAATGGCTGGTTAACGAATTGGAAATGTTTGCATGAGCCTTTCTTTGCACAGATCGGGATGGCGGTAAATGACCCGAACTATACCAACAACATGTCGGCAACACTAGATCAGGAGCGGGACCAGGCCATGCTTGGTGATGGCCGTGTTTTATCGCGCTGGCACAATGCTGCTGGTGATGAGATACCGGGAACATATAATTCTAAGACCGGATATTATGAAGCAATGTGGGGCTATACAATAGACTCTCAAACAGGCTACGTGATTAATACCAGCGAGCAATTTGATTTAAACGGAAATGTTGATTGGTTGCGGTCTCATCAATTGAGTGTAGAAAAAGCCTTGGATTGGCTGATCAAACGCGATTCGAATAATAATGGGATTTTTGAGATGATGAATGATGGCATTGCCGATAAAAAAGCAAGCGATTGGTTAGATATTGTGTGGGCAAGTTTTGAGAATTCTTTTGTAAATGCACAGATGTATGAAGCATTGACCCTATGGTCTAAATGCGAAAGGATATTGGGCAACCAGCAAAAATCAGATCACTATTTGGCCATAGCTTCGCGCCTAAAAACCGCTTTTAACAAGCCGGTTGAGGAAGGTGGATTTTGGTCGGCGGCTAAACAGCAGTATGTATATTGGCGAGACAAAGATGGCTCTGTACATGGCGATAATCTGGTTACACCAGTCAATTTTGCGGCTATAGCGTTTGGTATATGCGATGACCCAAAAAGAATAGCGTTGATCCTTGATCAGATAGAGTACAGGTCTAAAGCTGAGAATCTTTTTCACTGGCCATTGTGCTTTGATTCTTTTAAAAGAGAAGAGGTTAGTGAGGGCAACTGGCCTTTCCCAAAATATGAAAATGGTGATATATTTCCAACCTGGGGATACCTTGGTATAAGGGCTTATGCTAAATACGATAAGGCTATTGCACTTAAATACATCAATAACTTGCTGGACCAGTATAAAAAGGATGGGCTCTCTTCTCAGCGGTATAGCAGAACTACTCAACTTGGATTGGGTGATGATATTTTGGCTGGCATAAGTACAAGTATTACAGCTTTATACAGGGATATTTATGGAGTCAGGCCAAAATGGAATAGGATGGGATTGGAACCGAATATGAGTAGCACGCTAAATGGAACCAAATTCTCTTATACAAACCGCAACACAGTTTATAACCTGGAACTGAGCGTTAACAACTATTTAATGCGCACCAATGGTTTTTCAATAAAAAGCAAAGAGAGCTTTGGTGCAAATAAGGCAGGTAATATACTTACTTATTATCCGCACAATGACGATGTGATGTTGCTTCAGATTAATTCCGCAAGCAATCGTAGCATAAACATGGAGATTAATTCATGGGATGCTAATGCATATTCATGGACCGTTACCTCGCCTGACAAATATCTATTTACAATCAAGGGGCTGGCTCCTGGCAAAAAGTATGAATTAGCTATAAATGGAGTTGCTAAGCATTTTACATCAAAAAATGACGGTAGCTTTTCAATAGAGCATACTTGCAAGTCGACCACTAAATTTGCGGTAAAATAACCTTACATATGTAACAGCATTAGAGTAAAAATACTGGTTTTCAGTGATTGACCAGACAGATCTCACTGATTAAATTTAATTTCTAAAATTTTAGAGCGTAAAAATCCAAATAAATATTACTGGTTTTTACAATTTTCGTTTAAGTCAAGAGTTAAATTATGAGTAAAACTACTGACCAGTTTAGTGAATATGTGAACACGCTTTTCCTAGAAAATGCGACGAAAGAAGCGCTTACTTCTCCGGATTTATATCATTCGCATAGCTTTTATCTTAACTTAATTCCCCTTCTTACAGAGAATGGGAAAAATGATATTAATATACCGGCAGCCAAACTTGAAAAATTAGGCATCGCCAGCTACCTTTATTTTAGGGCACTATTGGTTTATGACCATATGACTGATAGCCAGACGGAAGCGACAGAGAAGAAAACAAATCTTTATCTTTTTTTTAGTTTTTTCGAGAGATCAGCAGCAGAGCTGGGGAGGCTGTACGAGAATAGCAATCCGTTCTGGCAGTACTTTGAAGCCTGTAAACTAGAGTACTTCAACACCACCTTGTTAGAAAAACAATGGTCACAAAAAAGACCCGCAATTACTGAAGCAGTATTTAAAAAAATTGCTTCCGGTAAGTCTGCAGTATGTAATGCCATTGTTTATGCATTGAATGGATTGATGCCTAAGGATTTTCAGCATACTCCTGATTGGTTAGAATGTCTGCAGCACTTGCATATCGGATTTCAATATCTTGATGATCTCGACGATTTTAAAAAAGACGGAATAGAACAACAATGGACATATACCCACAGCCAGGTTGAGGAAGCAATTAAAGAACAAGGGCATGATCTATCGGCGGTTTCAAGTGACGCTAAATACCGCTATCTCTTTCTTTCAGGCATAGCTGTAAGAAATTTAGAGAATGCCATTGACCATTTTCGGCTTGCAAAAACAATAGCTGCAAAAACACAGCTTCACAGGCTTGTGACATTTATCACAAGCAAAGAAGAAAGATGCCGTAACCAGATACGGGAGATAAGTCTGCTTATTGAGAAAACAAAGGACAAGGCCAAAAAAAGCACCGATCATTTACAGGCCAGAACAATACAGCACTCAACCACTGCAGGAATAGATTTTATGGCGGGCTCCTTACAGGAGGATGGTTACTGGCGCGATTTTCTGACCTCGGCCGGCTTTGGCAGAGATTGGATTACAGCTTATGTTGTTCTGCAGCTTTCGGATATACCCGGGAACGAAGCATTGATAGCAAAAGCATCAGAACAATTACTTTCCCGAACCGGAGCGGCGTATAATGAAAATATCATCGCTGACGCGGACTCTATTAATTTTTTTATATGGATGCAAAATAACAGGGGGGTAAATGTACCGGAGGCGACCGTGGTTAACTGGCGCTCGTTTATGCATAGTAATGGTGGGTGGGCGACTTATAACAATGAATTATCGCTGCGGGAAAAGCTCGGTTTAGACAAAGGTGTAAGCGTTGCAGGTTGGTTAATGCCTCATAACTGTGTGTCGGCTGTAGCTGCCTGTGTATTATCTTTTATGGAAATCAATGAGGCTTATGACGATACAATTGGTTATTTACTCAAACAACAACACGATGAAGGATATATTTCATCGTACTGGTGGACAAGTCCAATCTATGCCACCTCATTTAGCCTAATGGCACTTAGTAAGACAAAGAAATATGCAGATGCTGCGGCAAGGATGGCATGCTGGTTAAGTAATATACAAAACTCAGATGGTTGCTGGTATAATCCTGCCGTAAATGAGCCCAGTGCATTGTATACCGCGCTAGCCATGAAAGCACTACTACAATTCAACGATAAGCACTATACAGAAGAGATACAGAAAGGTGCAGAATGGCTTTTAAGAAACCAAACCGGCGACGGTAGCTGGCCCACCAACCGGGTATTGTTACTTCCGGCAACAAATGTTATCCAGTTAGAAACTGTTGAGCAATGGCGTAAAAGCTCATTTGGCGTGAATGTAATAATAGACGATCATAATCGCGTTTTCACTACGGCTACAGTATTAAATACGTTGCATTTGTACGAACAAAAATATTCCCTGATCCATGCTAGTTAAAGACCTCTCTCTTTCAGAAACAGACAATAGCCGATGGGTATTAAAAACCATGGATGGCCGCCATATGCTGCTTAATCAGGCAAGCGCGACGCTAGTGCAGCTACTTCAGAAACATCATGATTATGAAGCAGCTGTACAGGCCTTTAACCTGCATTTTAATACAGACCTGAGTACCGAAACATTTCGTCAGCTTACAAAGGAAAAGCTGTCCGGCTTTCAAATACTAACAGAAGAAGAAAATGGTAAAGTTCAGAAAAAGGGGAAATACCTGCATCTGCAAGTGCCATTTTTTTCACCTTCGGTAGCAGGAGCTTTGTCGGCCCCCTTTCGTTTCCTGTATTCACCACGTTTATTTTTCGTGTTGATCAGTATACTTGCGGGAGTAGTTGCCTGGATATTGATTAGTTATCCGTCGCAGCAGGCCTTCGAATGGACAAATGTCAACCTGTTACTTCTCGCCTGTTTGGTTTATCCTTCGGTGCTTATACACGAACTTGGGCACATCGCGGCCTCTCGTGCAGCGGGCGTGGAACACGGGGAGGTCGGTTTTGCCTTTTATCTTATTTTTCCTGTGTTGTATTCAGATGTAACCAACATTTGGCAGGTGCCTAAAAAGCGTCGTATTATAGTAAATCTGGCGGGTGCAACCAATGAACTCCTTTATGCTGTTTGTCTGTTTCTGATTTTTTATTTTACAGGCAACAAAACCCTGCTAACCGCCTTTTATCTCATCAATCTGAAAATATTGTTCGAACTGAATCCTTTTGTGCGTATGGATGGTTACTGGGTATTTTCAGATATTACCAATACACCAAATCTGCTGCCAAAGGCAAACAAACTGGTGAAGGACGTTTTCGGAGCAGTTTTCTCACGCAGCAAACATCTGCCGGCTGCGTTTAGCCGAACAGATAAATGGCTAATTATTTACGGTATGGCTAACACTGCTTTTATTCTGATTTATATGGGATTTATGCTTGTAAGCCACTTTGATAGTATAATTCATTTTCCGGCTATCCTGTTAGATCTGTTTATGAAAATGATAAGAATGGAACTTTCATTCAACAACTTGAAAAGTGAATATCTTTTTGTATTTATTTTTTATTGGTTAGTGGGGAGGATGTTATACCATTTTATTTTAAAAAACTCGCGGGTTACGTCAGCAAAGCTAGGCCGGGTGGCTTACTGATGTCTATTTAATTTCATCCGGTTTACCTATTAATTATTTACTATTATGAAAAATTCAACCGAAGAATTACAGAGCTATCAGCCAGAGTTGGTTAAAATGTTCGAAGTAGAAGAGCTTGAAGAGAGAATGGAGTTTGCAGCGTGGAGTCTTTCTGCTAAAGCGAGCAATGACGGCTGGGAAGCGAGTGCTACCGTTACCCTTTAGAGGCTAACAACCTACAATAGGAGCATGGTATTGCGCAATACCATTGCTCCTATTTTTATTTCTTATTTTTATCTCTATGCGATTTTATCAGATTCTTATTCTTTATTGCCTTAGTTTTATTTTTTGTACGCCAGCACTTTTTGCCCAGGCAAATCAAGGCATTAAACTGCATGGAACTGTTGCAGATTCAACTAATAAACAGCCCTTGCCCAATGCAAGCATTTACAATGAACAGGCTCAAAATACTACCATAAGTAATGATGAAGGCGGTTTTGAGATTTATGCAGATGCCCTTCCTGTTACATTAAACATATCTTACGTTGGTTATCAAACACAAAAAATTACGGTGACAGATCCCACGCAACAGTTATCGATAGTGCTTAGCCCTGCATCCATCAGCCTTGACACGGTGTTGGTTGGCAGAGACAATGCAGTCCAGCTGATCAGGAAAGCATTTGAAAAGGTGTATGCCCATGCTACCAGGAAGTATTACGGCAAAGGATACATCAGACAGTTCACTAAGGAGGGTGATACCTACACCGGCATGCAGGAAGCTATATTTAACGGCCAATGGCAGAGTTTTGCCATGACTGGCTGGCAACCGTTACAAACAAGGTATGCTAATCTGGAGAAAAGTATGATCAGCTTTACAAACTTTAGCTTCTTTAGCTTTATGTCTACGGGATATTTACCAAGTAATGTGGTACGAAAACCAGTAACGAAAAGACCGGATTCTCTATATGATTGCCGTATCAGCCAATATATAACAGGAAGTAATATGCATGAAATTGCTGTGATTATGTGCACGCCTAAAACTAACAAGACAGATAATATGTTCGTTGGAAAGATATTCATTGATACTGAAAATTACGACGTATTGAAACTTGACGGGAAGATCGTTAACTTTTCATTTGACCTGAGTGGTCCACTAAAATTAAAAGACACAGAAGTAAATACTATAGTGAACTTTAAAAAGACTGCAGATGGTGCTACTGTTCTTGATTTTGCTGATATTAAATTCACCAGCAAAGCTGCATTTGGTTTTGTGACGGCTAAGAAATTGTTTTATGATGCAAAGATCTTAATGTACGATTATGATGATACGCTTTCGAAAGAGAAATACATGACTATCACACCAAAGACCGACGATGTGGGGTTGATGAAGAACATTCCATACAACAGTGAGAAATGGGATGGTAATACTATGATCTCACATACTCCACTGGAAAACGAGATTATACGTTCTTTTGAACGTCGTAAACTAATTAGTAATTACCTTCGCTGATCGTGCCAGATTAATCTCTCTATTGTACACAAGTCATTTTTATACCTTATTTTTGCCAGATGTCCGGAATAGAATTCCGACCTAATTATCAGCTAGTTACATCCTAATAGTAACAAATAAGTAACACTACAGCAACCTTTCAGGAGGAATCTGATAGAAGGACAACCCATATTGATATTATTTTAATACAATTTTTTACTATCAGAATCATACTTATAGTTCACTATGTTTCCATTTAATATCAAATGAATCACCTCATCAATAACCGGCACTGGCACGAAAAACCATTCTCTCGGGATATATCTATTCCCTAATTTATTATATAAATCTACATCTAGACATGCTTCTGCAAAAAAGCGATGCAGGAGATTTTCAAACGCTTGTACATTTAAACTATAACAATTGTAAACCGCAACAATATCTACATCAGCAAATAAATGGTAGCTTCCTTAGAAGCGTTTTTAATACGTTCTTTTACGGGGCTTCTAGAAAGCCAATTTTGAATAAGTTTTCCAAGTTCTTGATTTCAGTAAACTCCGAACTAGACTTCAAAACATAAATTCAACAACTTTGGATATCTTCTTCAGCTACCATACCTGCATTATTTTGCAGTTGCTTATAAACATTTTCAGCTGTGTTGGTTACGATCTTTCCATTCTTTAAAATCGCCTTTCCTAATGACCTGAAAAACATATTTGAAACCGTTCCATTTTCAAACATGGTAACGGTACGCCTCTCTGTACGCATTCTATCTCAAGATTTAATTTCTCTTAAAGCCTTTTCAGCATTAGAAACCTCCAAATAGACCAATATTCCATCAATTAAATAAAAATTACCTTCAACTAGATTATCCTCGGCATTATAAAAGTCAAGAAGCTTTCTTTTTCCTTCTTTAAAATCTTTATGAATCTGCTGAAACATGATTTCATATTTATAGCTATCCGCACTTAGAAGAACCACAGTCCTTGCAGGTCAGACAACCTTCCTGGTAATGTAAGTTTGTAGAGTTGCAATTTTGACATTGCTGCTTTCTGGCCTCGGTACCATCGGGCACATATCTCTTCAGGGCACGTGCAACACCATTTTTCCAGGTGTTGATGGCTTCGTCAAGTTGCAGACTATTGATCAGGTCAACGACTTTTTCGATTGGCATGCCATGTCTTAAAGTACTGGAAATCAATTTAGCATAGTTCCAGTACTCGGGATTAAATTTGTAGGACAGCCCCTCAATTGTGGTTTTATGGCCACGTTTATTTTTATATTGAAAGTCATACCTCGAGCCGCCGTCAGCATCTCTGTTTTTGATGATCAGCCCGTCATTTACCCATCTGGGGATCAGGATACCATCTTCGTCATCCGCAAATCCGGTAAAGATTTCATAAGGCTTTCCCTCAATTAAACCAATAAATGCGATCCATTTATCCTTGCTGTTTTGGAAACGAACTACGTCAGCCTCGAGTACCGATGGCCTGGTAGTCGGGAAAACAAGCTGAACTGACTCCTCCGCGGCTTCCGATTTTTCTTCTGTATTGGCGATGAGCACACCAGACCTTGAACCATCTCTATAAACCGTCACACCTTTACACCCGGATTTCCAGGCTTCCATATAAAGCTGACCCACCACCTCCTCGGTTACATCAGCAGGCATATTGATCGTTACGCTGATAGAATGGTCTATCCACTTCTGGATGTCGCCCTGCATTTTTACTTTTTTGAGATAATCAACGTCGTTAGAGGTAGCCTTGTAATATGGCGACAGCGCTACGAGTTCGTCCAGTTCTTTCTGCGTATAATTTTTTGTTAAGTCTTTCCCGTTCACTTCCATCCACTGCCTGAAGCGGTGATGGAATACAACATATTCTTCCCAGGAATCACCAACCTCATCTACGAAGTCCACGCGTACATCTTTATCGTTCGGATTAACTTTCCTTCTCCTCTTGTAAACAGGCATAAATACCGGCTCAATTCCGGAACTTGTCTGAGACATAAGACTGGTTGTTCCAGTAGGGGCTATCGTCAGCAGGGCAATGTTCCGTCTGCCATGTTCCAGCATTTCATAGTATAGTTTTGCATCTGCCTCTTTTAAGCGCAGAATGAAAGGATTGTTCTTTTCGCGTTCGGCATCAAAAATACCAAATGCACCTCTTTCTTTTGCCATGTTGACAGAAGCCCGGTAAGCTTCAATTGCGATGATCTTATGGATTTCTATTGCAAATTCCGAGCCTTCATCACTTCCGTAGCGCAGGCCCATAGCGGCCAGCATATCACCCTCAGCAGTGATGCCTATCCCCGTTCTTCTTCCTTCGTTTGCCTTGGTTTGGATGTTTAGCCACAGGTTTTTCTCTGTACGTTTCAACTCTTCATCTTCCGGGTCGTCGACTATTTTTTGCAGGATGGCATCGATTTTCTCCAGTTCCAGGTCAATGATATCATCCATAATGCGCTGGGCAGCATGGATGTGCTGCTTAAACAGATCCCAGTTGAAAGATGCTTTTGCAGTAAAAGGCTGATCCACGTAAGAGAAAAGATTAATTGCGAGCAGGCGGCATGAGTCGTATGGACACAGCGGTATTTCGCCGCAGGGGTTTGTAGATACCGTCTTATAGCCGAGGTCAGCATAGCAGTCTGGCACCGACTCCCGAATGATCGTATCCCAAAACAGAATTCCTGGTTCAGCGGACCGCCAGGCATTGTGTACAATTTTTTTCCATAGTGCTGCAGGGTCGATCTCCTTTTTATAAAGCGGATCTGCGCTGTCTACCGGGTATTGCTGTAAGTATGGCTTGCCGGACTGGACAGCTTGCATAAATGCATCGTCTATCCGTACAGAAACATTGGCGCCGGTTACTTTACCCTGTTCCATTTTTGCATCAATAAAATCCTCAGCGTCGGGATGTTTGATGGCGACAGAAAGCATCAGCGCACCCCTCCTGCCGTCCTGTGCTACTTCACGTGTAGAATTGGAAAACCGTTCCATGAAGGGTACGATCCCTGTAGAGGTGAGGGCAGAATTTTTAACAGGAGAACCTTTAGGGCGAATGTGGGACAGGTCGTGGCCTACTCCACCGCGCCTTTTCATCAGCTGTACCTGTTCCTGATCTATCTTCATGATCCCACCATATGAGTCAGAACCGCCTTCATTACCGATTACAAAGCAATTAGAAAGCGAAGCAATCTGGTAGGGATTACCGATGCCGGTCATTGGGCTTCCTTGCGGGATGATATATTTAAAGTCTCTGATCAGTTCGAAAATTTCATTTTCTGATAATGGATTAGGGTATCTCTGCTCAATCCTGGCGATCTCTCTGGCTATCCGTTGATGCATATCATCAGGGTTCTTTTCAAATACGCTCCCATAAGAATCCTTAAGCGCATATTTATTGACCCAAACCCTTGCGGCCAGCTCATCTCCTTTGAAATATATGAGCGACTCCTTAAATGCCTCATCAGCAGTGTAAGCCGCCAGTTTTTTTGATTGATTTACAATTTCCATGATTATAAAAAATGATTTAACTAATAACTCAAAGCTAATAAATTGCAAACTTTAAATACTCATTATTTAACAAAGTTTACAAAAAATATTTTCAAAATACTGTATAACAGACAATTGAATATTTACACCCATATAAATGTTTGCAAATTTTTACAACATAATTAGCAATAAGATGTCACGAACTTCATAGGCGATCAAATAACTGCTTACCGTAAGCATGGCCAACATTGCGCAATTGAGATAGTCCTTAAAAAATATTTATGTCTACTTAGCTTAGTAATAAAGCAAAATGAAATCACCGTTAGCGCTCTCAGACATTGGATTGATTTTTTGGCTTAATCCAAAATTCATCAGGATAATTATCTATAAAATCATCTTTGTGCTCGCTATCTAAATGTTGAGTTATTTCATTTAGCGACGAAACCGGTAATATTTGTTCGAGACGAGGAAAAACGACTCTTTCCTCATAACGGATATGTTTATTTAGCATCCTAACCAGACCCTCATAGGATTCTTGACTTTCTCGTTCCTCGCCCTTGATTTTCTCGATCTGATTAATGATTGTACAGTGTTCCTTTTTTGCCTGGATGCAAACAGGGTCCTGAAACCTGTCGAACAATACTGACTCTTCAATAAGAAAATGTTCTCTCAGATGTCCCAACCAAAAATAATCAACATAACTTCCTAATCTTTCAGGTTCCACGGAAGTTTCCAGTCCTTGTTTTATCTTCCAGCAAAAAAGCAAGCCAAAATGATGGTCCCTGGAAAATGCTTTAAATTCTTCGCTGCGCTTGATGGGTCTCTTTTCCATATCATTATATTTAGTATTACTTCAAATTGCAACGCAAAGTAACCTCTTGAACCAAGCCATTGGTTTTAAGAAGGCCATTTTATGTTTTCATATTGATCAAATTCCAGCGAGGTTTCTCTGGATTAATTTTTACTGGCATCAGGAAACGCCCGAAGAAACTTCCTTAATAAATGGTATGATTTTATTCACATTTGAATCTGGAAACGTAAGCCTGATCCAGAACTGCTCTATGATTCGGATGGGCAATATCTATCAATGCCTTAGCCCTTTGTTTAAGATTTTTACCAAACAAGTTCACGATACCATATTCGGTTACCACCCAATGAACGTGCCCGCGCGTAGTTACTACACCTGCACCCTCTTTAAGAAAAGGAACGATCCTGCTAATCCCTTTATTAGTCTGAGACGGAAGCGCAATAATAGGTTTTCCTCCTTCAGATAAAGATGCACCACGCATAAAATCCATCTGTCCGCCTATTCCCGAAAACTGGTAGGTTCCTATGGAATCTGCACAAACCTGACCTGTCAGATCCAGCTCAATAGCACTGTTTATAGCTACAACTTTTGGATTTTGTCTGATGATGCTCGTATCGTTTATATAACTGATATCCATTACCCGAACAGCCGGATTATCATCTACAAAATCATAAAGGTCTCTTGTTCCTGCCATAAAAGCAGTGACCGAGCGTCCCCTGTTTAATTTTTTCAGGCTGTTATCGATCACCCCTTCGTTGATGAGCCCGATCACCCCGTCAGAAAACATTTCGGTATGGAGGCCAAGGTTTTTATGCCCGCCCAGATTTTTAAGAACCTGATCGGGAATACTTCCTATACCCAGCTGTAAAGTTGAGCCATCCTCTACAAGAGAGGCTACATGGTAGCCGATCTTACTGACGACATCATTTGTGTCGGCAGAATAGTCGATCTCTGGTAGTTCTGCATCCTCATATACCATTGCGGTAAGCTTACTGATGTGGATAAAACTCTCACCATGGGTTCTTGGCATTCGTGAATTTATTTGCGCAATAACAATCCTTGCTGTATCCACAGCTGCACGGGCAATATCCACGGAGGTACCCAGTGAGCAATAACCATGCTGGTCCGGAGGCGAAACCTGCACAATTGCCACATCAATGGGCAAAATATTTTGCCGGAACAACTGTGGGATCTGGCTTAAAAAGACAGGCACATAATCACCCCTGTCACTATTAACCACCCCGCGAGTCGCAGCAGAAACAAAAAGGGAATTTACAAAAAAAGACTTGCGGTGTTCCGGGGCATCAAAATTCACGTCACCCAGTGTGGTAATACTTACCAGCTCTACACCTCGAAGTTCCCCATGTCTCCTTTGCATGGCTTTTAACAGACAGACTGGTGTTGCCGCGCTGCCATGGACAAATACCCTGCTATCCGACCGGATCAATTTGACTGCCTCATCCGCTTCCATTTTTTTTGTATTGTTCATATCGTAAATATTTAATTTTGGCTATTATCCTATTTGTCATCTATAAATCTTTTTTGCTAAACTTCTTTAGTGACCACATTAGTGGAACCAAGATCCAGATCAGCAAACCAAAAAAAGACAGCAAAACACCAATATAGTTACCGAAAAATTCCCGGAATACGGCTCCAGTATAACCCATTAAGGCCGAAATATCCATCTGGAGCAAAATTTGGATACGTCCCAGGTCGATCGGGTTGAGAAAACTAAAAAAGACCATGGCTCTTTCCAGAGGATAATCCTGAAATTGAAATAAAAAGAATAAAACCAGTGCATCGAAAATAAGCGAAAAATAAAGCCACAATAAAATGGAAAGCCCGATGCCCTTGGCTTTATCACGGGTAATTCCAGCAGCCAACATCGCTATACTCACAAACACAACTGTTAAAAAAAGACCGGTCAAAATCATTGTGACACCCGTTGCATCGGCATGATATAATAAAATCGGAATCCCGGCGCCGATAAAAAAAGCAAGTGACAACGATGAGGCCAGCCCACCAAACAAACTGAGCCAAATGGACTTTCTTTTAACGGGCTGACTAACCAGCAACTCTATAAACTCAGAGCTATTGTATATATAAATTGTCGAAAAAATGATACTGATTAACGGCACTAATATCAGTATGATGTTCAAAAGGCTTAGCAGGCCCTTTGCTGAATTACTTTCGAGATTAAATACACTTAAAGCAATCAACAGTAACAGAAATGTATAGATCAGTACGATCTTGTTCTGGACAATATCTACGATTACGTATTTTAATATTTTTTTCATCTTTTAAGCGGTCATAATTTTAGCAATCGCTTTTACCAACCTTTCTTCACCAGTGTCCTGGATTAATTCTAAAAGCTTTTTGTGAAACAGCAACCTTCCATCCTGCATATAAAAAACTTCGGTGATCAGCTCATCCAATTCGCTCAAAACATGCGAAGTGATCAAAATCAGTTTTCCTTTCTCTTTCTCCAAAACAATTTTTTTCTTTAACTGCTCAGAGGACACCGGATCAAGTCCGGCAGTGGGTTCGTCCAGGATCAACACATCGGGACTGAATAAAAAGGCAAGACAGGCGCTAACCTTTTGGCGGGTCCCCCCAGAAAGCGTGTGCATCTTCTTGTCCATCAGTTCCTGCAGACCAAAACTCGCGATCAGCTCCTCATCCAGATGCACCGTGGTGTCTTTTCTGATGTCTTTCATCATATCGATCACGTTTGCGATCGTCATATTGTCAGGATAACGCCCTATCTGGGGCATATAACCTATGCTACTGCGGTACTGCCACTGTTTGCTGATTGGCCGTTCATTAAATTCAATATTTCCTTTGTCCGGCACCACCATCCCAAGGATGGATTTGATCAGCGTGGTTTTGCCACAACCATTAGGTCCTAACAAAGCAATGCATTCGCCTTTAATGAAAGAAACGGAGATATCATTTAAAGCCTTTACCCTCCCAAAAGTTTTCGTAATATTTTTCGCTGTTATCATAAGGGTATTTGTCTCATTACAGGTTCGTTGTCTTTCAAATTTTCCGGGGTCACACCTGGAAGGACTTTTTCTGTCTTATCCAATAAGGAAACAATCAGGCTTCTAAAAAGCATCAATGCAGCGGGATTGCTATCAATAATCATCGAGTACATGCTCACAGGATGATAAGACACGTCACCTGTATTGTCCTTAGAGAGATCATATCCTTCATATTTATCCCAGTAGTTACCTGTAAATTTATTTAATACCAGGGAACCGTTTGTCCCAATGTCGAACGTATTCCCGATAAAATTGTTCCTGGTAAAATCATTATTATCGCAACTTGCCTGGATTTTAACTGCCCAGCCATTACCGCTAAAGATATTCTTATAGAGCTTGATCCTGCTGCAGCCCTCCATATGTAAACCAACAGTATTTTTAGTAAAATGATTACCTGAAATATCACTATCGGTAATATCCTTCAATAATATTCCGTATGCGGCATCCCCCCAGTTGTTCAAAAAGTGGTTGTTATACATGTGGATATTTTTGCTGTACATAACGGCAACTCCAGCTTCATTACGCTCGAAAACATTGGAAACATACGTATTGCGGTTAGAGAACATAAAGTGAATCCCATAGCGCACATTTCGGGTGCTTACATTCCTCCAGATCAGGGAGTTTTTGACAAACTCAAAATACAACCCATCACGATGTCCCTTTATCTTGTTTCCAATGATCACCAGGCTGTCCGATCGCCAGCAATGGATCCCATTACCGCTTTGAACCTCATCTTTCCCGTAAGCGGTTATCGAATTGTCTTTTATCGTACACCGTTTACTGTTCTGAACGTAAATACCGAAATTAGAGTCCTCCAAGATATTATTCAATGCGGTTATTTTATAACTGTCGTAGATCATGATTGCCCCCAGGTCTCTGATCTCCGAACGTCCCGTGTGTTGTAATTTAAAGCCCTCCACAGTTGCATGACTTGCTTTTATGGAAATGATGGCGAACTTGCCTTCGCCGTCCAGAACCGGATAATTGATACCTTTTAAAGTGACAGATTTTTGAATGATGATATTTTTCTCTTTGTATACCCCGGGATCAACAAGAATGGTATCACCATTCTGAGAAAGATCTATAGCATTTTGCACAGATTTCACCTTTCTCGATTTACCAACCTTTATCACTTTGGCGTCGGTAGAGAAAGCCGTCAAACAGCTGATCAGAATTGTATACAGGACTTTTCTCATTTGTGAGGAGGCATAAGTGAGGTCCATTGTACTACAGATCCTTGTACAGACTGTGAGGCAACTGCTAACTTGTCCTTAGTTTGGAAAGCAGCAATATTACTCCCCATTGGGGACTTGAATGTTTCACTTTTAAACAAGAACGCATTTTGCAGTTCAATAAAACCGTGAGGTTCCTCATAGTTCACCAGGTACATCCCATGGATGTCTTCCTGCTTAACTCCGTCTGTTTTTGTAAATTCTACCAGGCAATGAAGATCATCAAACTTATAGATCTTTCCTTTTCTTGTAATTAATTCCGCTCCAAAACGTTTATCGGCAACACCCATTTTACAAAAGCTGCAGGCATCAGTTCCAACTTTAATGGGCGTAGGTTTAACATTACATGATGCCACTGCTAGCGTAATGCAAAGGAAAATTAATAGGTACCTTTTCGATTTCATTTAAATTGTTTTTTATGTTTAAATTGAAGTGCAACGGCCACCAGCAAACCTACCCCTACAACAATGAATATCCAACCACCTATATCAGGGACAGAATAAGCCCCAAAATTCAACAATTGTTTATATCCGATCAACGGAGGCTGATAACTCATTCCAGGAACATTGATTGCAGCGTTTGGATCCAGATCGTGTCCGTATTGATATTCCCATCGCCAAAAATCGGCCATTGCAACAATGCCAAAAATTACAAAAAGGATAAACAATGCTAATAACCATTTAGTATTCCTCAGAAAGATGGAAACAGCCAGCGCAAATACCGCAAAAAAGACGATGATGTAAGGCAATACTCTGAACTCTATAAAGTCTTCGGTATGGAGCGTCTTCATCCCTATATAATGATTGAGTCCGTTGATGATATCAACATTTCCCGCCAGCTTATGAGGATACATTTTTAATACAAGTCCTTCAGGATATTGTGGTGCAGCCAGTTCTATTTGCCATAAAGGGACAAGCAGAACAACAAACAACGCAAGGCCGCAGACCAACACGATGATTCTATTTGTGGCGGTTAAATCTGTAGATTTCATAGGTATAGGATGAGATAAAATATTCCGGGCCAGCCTAATGGCATGCTCCGGAATACTCGAATATTACTTTTTCAGTATTTCATCTGCCGCTTCTGAGTTTTTCCCGAGGCTAAAGGAAATCGGCACCTTTGAACCTTTTGCAGAAACCCGCACGTAGCCTTGCATCTCCTGGTGTAAAGCACTACAGAAATCAGTGCAGTAAATTGGATATATACCTACTTTTTCGGGAACCCATTTTAGTGTAGTGGTTTCTCCGGGCATGATCAGCAGCTCAGCATTCTTGTTACCTTTAACGCCAAAACCGTGTGGCACATCCCAATCCTGTTCCAGGTTAGTAACGTGGAAGTACACTTCATCCCCAAGCTTAACCCCTTCAATATTGTCAGGAGAAAAGTGTGAACGCATTGCAGTCATGTAAACATGTACCTTGTTTCCCTCTCTGGTCACTTTTGATTTCTTCTCTCCCATAGTTACATAAGGATGTTTGTTTTCATCTAATCTGAAAATCTTCTGGGAGTTTTTAGAGATCAGTTCCGCAGGTACCATTTGTGCATAATGCGGTTCACCAATAGTAGGGTAATCCAGTAACAACTTCATTTTATCGCCGCTAATATCAAAGAGTTGCGCACTTTGGGCCAGTTCTGGTCCGGTAGGCAGGAACCTGTCTTTGGTAATCTTGTTATATGCTACGAGATATTTGCCATATGGTTTTCTGGTATCGCCACCCGGAATGGTCAGGTGACCAGGGGAATAATAAGTCGGCTGCCTGTCAAGCACCTTCAGATCTTTAACATTCCATTTTACGATCTCCGAGGAGATAAAGAAGGTGGTATAAGCATTTCCCTTGCCGTCAAACTCTGTATGCAAAGGGCCAAGTCCTGGTTTCTTAACCTCACCATACAATGCAGCTTCATATTTTAGAACCGGAATGCCACCATAACTGCCGTCATATGTTTTGTTTGCAATGGCATTCTGGATTTTACTGAACGAAAATACAGGAATAAGCGCCGCTAATTTTCCGCTCCCCACGATATATTCACCGGTGGGATCCACATCGCAACCATGCGGAGATTTCGGACATGGTATCATATAGACTAGATCCGGAAAATCCCTGACGTCTATCAGTGTCACTTCTGACTCCATTTTGGAGGTAGCAGTATGCGTAGACTCACTATAGGTATTGTGCGCATAGTTAGCTTTAACCTTTTTGCCTTTACCCTGTTTCACATATTCCGCTGCTTTCTTCCAATTTACAGCAAGAATATAATCTTTATCTCTTTTGGAAGCGTTGACTTCCAATAAAGTGTGGGCTTGTTCGGAATTATAACAGCTAAAGAAAAACCATCCGCTGCTAGGTCCCTTACCACTGTGGCTCAAGTCAAAATTCATTCCTGGCAACAGCATCTGGAAAGCTATTTTCATTTCACCATTTGTAGGGGCAACACTGATAAAACTGATTGTACCCTTGAAGTTCTTTTTATAGGAACTGATCGGCACGTCGCCGTTTTCATAATCCATGGGAACGCTGAAACGTGTCCCTGCCACTACGTATTCCGTATTTTCGGTAATAAAAGGCGAAGAGTGGTTTCCTGCGCCATTCGGAATTTCAATGATCTCTGTGGTACGAAAGGTCTTTAAATCGATTCTGGCAATACGAGGTGTATTGTTTTCATTTGCAAATAACCAACGCCCATCTATCTCGCCATTAGTTTGCGAAAGGTCGAGATGGTGTTGATCTCCCCATGGAATCTCCCCGTGAGAGGTATTTAACATTGGTTTTGTTTCCTCACTGTACCCCCAACCTTTTTCCGCATCCTGTGAAAACACCGGGATCACACGCAGCAAGCGCCCAGAAGGGATACCATAGACGCTCACCTGGCCACTAAAGCCGCCGGAAACAAAGTTGTACAGCTCATCGTATTTTCCTGGTGGAACATAGGTTCTGCCCGCTGCATCGCTACCAGTGGCATCACCCGCATTTTTTGGCTTACAACCAGACAGGTGAATCAGCATTAAGAAAGCTCCACTGGCGAAAAATAGATATATAATCTTTTTCATAAAAATAATTTATTATAAATAATTGGCATTAAACGGACCTTATTTTACTCCGTCGTTTTTTCTTAAAAATTCCAGGATATCCCGTGCATCATCATCACTGAGGTTTTGGTTTGGCATACGCACCATACAGATTTCAAGCATGGCTTGTACTTTCGGATCCTTATCAATCATTACGTCGGTATTGGTCATGAAATTCATAATCCATTCGGGTTTGTGCCGTTTGGTAACTCCCGCCCACCCGGGTCCGACGAGCTTTTCATCGGTAAGCTTATGGCAGGATATACATTTCAAATCTGCAAGTTTTTCTCCCCTTTTGGCCATTGCGGGGTCCAGTTTGTCGCCGACTTTAACATCGGTGAATTTACCCTCTCCCCTGTTTGGATCATAAGTATCCGTGGACGGCGCCTGTTCCTGGCTTTCAGCAGATTTATCTGTCGAATTATTTGATTCAGTGTTTCCTCCGCCTGCGCACCCGGCAGCGAATAGGGCTAATAGAGATAAGAAAATCAGTTTTTTCATAACATTTCTTAGGTTTAAATAATTATGTAATTATAGGAAATCAGAAACTCACACTATATGACTAGGATCATATAATGTGACGTTATTATGTGATGTCGGTCACACAATTTATGCTATTTTTTGTCTTAATTGTACAAATCAAGATACGAATTATACTTAAAATTACAAATTAAAATTAAATAGCAATAATGCGAACCAATCAGTTCAATAGCCGGAGATGGATCATAATTTCATTGATGAATTTTTTTGTGGTTTCAGTAGCTGGAATTATTTTACGGTACAAAATCAACTTTCCTCTGCCATGGGTAGACCAGAAATTTTTATTACATGGTCATTCTCATTTCGCATTTGTAGGCTGGATATCATTGGCATTAATGGCACTTATGGTAAATTACCTGAGCAGGTCTGCCATTATAACTAATTATAAAAAATATAATTGGTTATTCATCGCCAATACAATCTCTGCCTACGGTATGTTGATTGCATTTACAGCACAGGGGTATGCCCTGGCTTCAATCACATTTTCAACATTATCAATTTTTGTTTCCTATTTTTTCATTTTCTATTACTGGAAAGATCTAAGCGGCATCAAAGAAAAACAGCACATCAGCAATTGGTTTAAATTTGCGCTGATACTGCTGGGTATTTCTTCGATCGGCCCCTTCACGCTCGCTTACTTAATGGCCAACCGCATTTTTGTCCAGGATCTTTATTTTTCAGCCATTTATTTTTTCCTTCATTTCCAATATAACGGCTGGTTCCTATTCGCCTGTTTTGGCTTATTATTTTCCTTTGTCCAACAAAAGGAGGACATGCATTTACTAAAAATCAACAGGGGCCTCTTCTTAATTCTTGCATTGACCGTTATCCCCTCTTACTTACTATCTATATTGGGATTAAAAGTACCGGCGTATTTGTTTTGGATTGCGGCGATCTCAGCTATAGTTCAGCTGTCTGTAGTTTTTTATAACTACCGCCTTTTAGAAGCACTTAGATCCAGACCTGATTTTTCCCTGAACCAAATGACCGCTTATCTATGGACGCTTGCCTATATTTCGTTTGCGCTGAAAATCGTTCTGCAAAGTTTTTCCATCATCCCTTACTTTGCTGATTTTGCCTTTAGCCTCAGGCCAGTAATTGTAGCCTACCTGCACCTGTGTTTCCTGGGGGTAATTTCTTTCTTTATTCTTGGCTGCTGTAACATTGTACTGGCGAAAGTAGGCCGGGAGTTAAATAAAACCGGGCTATTTATTTTTATATCCGGGGTATTACTTCAGGAAGTCGCATTAATGGTACAGGCGTTGGATGCCATCGCGTTTAAAGGTGTAGCGCATACAGGCATCGTTTTATTCCTGGCTGCAGTTATGATGGCAGTAGGTCTCGCCATAACACTAATAAAAGCCGGTTACTTTATAAACGCAAAAAGACCCCTGTAATCTGCTTACAGTGGTCCTTTAAGTTACGAAGCTGATTATTTTACAGCTGCCTGCAGCTCTAGTTCCGCTAGCAGTGCTTTTGGGAACAAGATATTGTTTTCCAGATGCACATGCTTATGCAGATCATTTTCATATTCATCCAGCTTTTTGTACAATATCGTGTACGAATTGCAGGCATTGGCAGGCAATGTAAAATCATGGGTAATTTCCCGTATGGTATGCAACAGATCGCCAGCCTGCTCGTGTTCCGATTCCATGACGTGAATTGGGTTGGATACATGGCCAAAAGCGCTTTCTGGAAGTTGTCCTCCCTCACGCTGAACGGTGGCCAACTCTTTTATAAAAGGGAAAAGAACTTTTTCCTCCTTGCTCAGGTGTAGCATCAGATCTTCTCCAACCTGGTTGAACAGTTTGGCTACTTCAACAACCTCAGGGTGCTGCTGCCCGTGTACTTTAGCCACTTTATTTGCGAGTTCCACAATAAAAGATGTATTTTCCTTTACATACTGATGGTGTGTATTGATGATATAATCGGTCAAAAATCCAATGTCCCATTTCGTGTAATCATTTTCACAGCTATTTGTATTATCCTGGATTGACGCCAGCGCTTTTGTTACTTCATCTGTATCAATTCCTTTTTTTTCACAAACCTCTTTAATAGTCTTCTTTCCTCCACAGCAAAAGTCAATGCCGTAATGTTTAAAGACCTGCGCTTTACGATAATCCTTAGTTACAATTTCACCAATAGTTTCTTCATTACCCTGAACATCCTTTTTTGCAATTTTCACTTTCCAAATTTCAGGCCCGTTTTCCAGATAATCCCAGGAAAATGTTTGACCTCGCTCTGCCAAAAACTGATAATACAGGGGTTTCGGGTCATGATCATTTTCAATTACAAAGGCCTGCCCAGGGTTTAGTCCGTCATACATTTCAAAAATTCTTGGATGTTTTAAGCGTGGCTCCAAAGCCGTCACATTTAATGTGTTCATCTTTTCCATAATATTAATTCTATTGACTCTATATGAACACAAATTTATCAGGTATTAGTCGCACTGTTTATGATCTCAATCACATGGAAATGATCTATTTCTTGTTGAATATTAAAGTCCCCGAAGTTTTCTTAATCCCTCTGCAGGTATAGTCCTATAGTTCCATTCTGGCTCCCAAACCAGATACACCCCTGCCTGATAATCTGGGAAAGTACGTGTTATGCAATTTTTAACACCCGATAAAATACTATCGCTCATAGGGCAGTTTCTGGAAGAGAGGGTCATCTTAATCAGAATATACATATTTAGGTGATCTACCCTTACATGATACACTAGACCCAGATCGACAATGTTGACATGCAATTCAGGATCAATTACCGTTTTTAAGGCATCTGTAACGATTGATTTCATGAAGAACAAAGGTTCTGTAATATCAAATGTGATCATAATCTTCTGTCTTTGTTTGATGTAAAAGAAGAACAATGAGGTGGGCAAAATAACTTAATGCGGTTGCCAACAGACTGCCTGCGGCGATGATTTTAAGCGTAAAAGAATTTAAAAGGAAACCAGAAATGAAGGCCAGCAGGAAAAGTAAAAAAGCAAAAAATTGTACATACAGCAAGCCTCTGTTGATCAGATCTGATGGAAGGGGTGTTTTAACCTTTCCCGTAAGCTGTTCATAGTGCTTTACCCATACGATATACGGTAGGGTTTTAAAGGTCTGGCCTAATATCAGCAGACTGATCCAGCCCATAAAGATCAGGCTTCCGTACAGTGTGGACAGGTTTATTGCAAAAGCATCATTTTTTAAATGATAATACAATATAAATGGCAAAATCAAGATCCCTGCAGCAAGAAAAACAAACGAAAACAAACTCTTTACCATGGGCAAATCAACGTCCTTGCGAATACGGGACTGAAAACATCTGAAAATATAAAACAGGTAAAAACAAATTCCGGTAAGCCCCAATAACAACACAAAATAGGTATAACCGTTGATCCCATGAAGGTAGCCATCCAGTAAAAACAATAACAGTGCTGCATTAATGCAAAAATAGGCTAATAAGAGTAAGTGTTTTTTTTCATATCCAGAGATCAGAAACATGGGTAGCAATTTTGCGCTAACACCGATAATAAGCATCAGAAACCAACCTGCAATTCCCATATGGGCGTGTAATCTCAGAAAATGTAAATGGTCTTTTTGCAGGAATGAATATTGGAAATTAAAAACCATCAACAGACCAAGCAGTGCCGTTAAAGTAAGCCATAAAGAGGCTGTAATTATAAATTCCTGGAAAATGGATTCCTGTTTTTTATGTTTAACCGTAAAATAAACATTTACATTAAACAATGTAATTGCAATAAACACCAATACTCCGGCAATTTGCATATACCTCCCAGGATCGAAAATCCAGAAACAATAAACCAGAAGAATAATTCCAGGCACAAAGAAAGTAATACTAGCCCAGGCCAGTTTGATACTATGTAATTTTGTTTCCAGGATAACTGGAAGTAGCTGATACAAAGCACCAAAAATAATCATACTCCCCCATCCTAAGGCGGCTGCATGGGTCATAGCCAAAATTTTAGGCTGAAAGTAATGTCCGGACAAGGTTTCAAGGGAAAACAAGAACATTCCCGCCAGCACCAAAAAAAACAGTCCTGCAATCAGATAATGGGTTGATACAATTTTATAAAGTGGGTTATTGTGGCCGATAGTACTCATGATCTATAAATTAGTATGTCCAGTTCATCGGCTGATTTACGGTTAAGCAGGAACAGCAAACCCTTTCTCTTGAGTTCAGAAAGCAAGTATACAGGTACTTTTTTATGGTATATATATAGCAACTCATCGGCATTCAGATTTTCAAGTTGTGCCAGAATCTGAATCATCGGTTGGGGTATTTTCAGCTCACGTACGTCGGTATATCTAATTTTGTTTGGCGGAAACCGACACAATACTTTATTAAATAGCTCTTGCTGAACTTCATCATGAGGTTCGGCAGATAACGCCGCTAATTCAATTTTATCCGCGGTCTTTTCAAACCAGGTAATGATTAATTTTTCACTCACAACTTCAGTGAAATACAAAAAACCTTTTTCGGCCAGTAAATTTATTAAGGGTACCGGCTCAAAAGAATTGATGATTTTCATACGTTCTCCGACGCCAATTCGTTTAGCCAGGATAAGAATTTCTTTGAGCGGGTCATGATCTTTGGAAAGGGATGGACGAACATCCAATTCATGGACAATTGTCTGCAGGTCAAAATCGATGGTATTTACCTTTGTGCTTACTGGCTCTTTTATACTTTCATCTATAACAAAACCGATAGCTTTCATGCTGTTAAAAAAAATATTGGGACTACATCCGGCAATTTTACAGGCCTCTGCAATGGTTATACGACGAGCCAATAAATTACGCAAGACAGGATTGCGCAACTTTGAGAAATTGCTGTTTATTTTTACAAGACTGTCAATTACCTTGTCCCGGTCCACATCCAATAATGTTTTTATCCGGGTGTTCAAATTGATATTCATATCTACTATATTTACCTAAAAACAACTTTTATATTATGCTTAAGGCAAGAAATACCCTTTAATTGATTATAAGAGTAACCTAAGTTGCCAATTGTAGGAACACCGTTAACGGAGTTCTGGATATAATAGGTACCTGTATATTTCATCAAGCTCAGGTACCTGACCATATCTCCAAAATCTTTCTCCTTGATCAAATCGGAATGAACAGTAGTCCGCACTTCAAATTCTTGCTCCGATGCAACTAAAAAACTTAAGGTACGCTCAAAATTCCCGAATAGATTTGAACCCGTTATCGCTTCAAATTTATCAGGCATAGCCTTAAAGTCTAAAGCAATGTAATCCACCAAGCCCAAAGTAACCAGATGCTCTATCATCAGTGGCCGTGATCCGTTGGTATCTAGTTTTACGAAGAAACCCATCGCCTTTATCTCTTTTATCAGCCAAATTATTTTACTGTGCATGGTGCATTCACCTCCACTCAGGACCACTCCTTCCAGAATCCCCTTCCTCGACTTCAGGAATTCCAGCACCTTTTCAAAGTTGATTGATCCTTTACCCAAAACAATATGTGGTTTGTAACAGTACACACAACGCATGTTGCAGCCCGCAAACCAAACGACACACGCTGCCTTATCTGGATAATCCAGTAAGGTGAACGGTGTGATGTTGTATATTGGAGCTGGATCCTTCATCTCGGGTAAAATCTTCTATTTCTATGTATTTATTAAGCGTTGCCTATTCTGCTTTTTTTCCTAAATGATATTTCAAAAACGAAATAACACAGGGCCAAAATGCCGAGCCCGAATATCGTGTCACCAATTGCTCTGAGCCATTTTAGGGTAACCATTCCAGGTTGCTGCATGAGTTCGCTGGAACGGGCATACCACATTCCGTGTTCTATGCTGGCTATGGCCTGCCAGATCCCTACCGGCAAAAGGCTTAACAACGCCATAGCTAATAACCCGACGTTGGTGGCCCAAAAAATAAACTTCATCAGTTTCTCGTTCCACACTTCATGCCTATAAAGACTTCTCAATACAAAGAGCATCAATCCGATCCCAAGCATTCCATAAACCCCGAACAAAGCTGTATGCCCATGCAAAGGGGTTGTGTTCAATCCCTGCACATAATACAATGCTATTGGAGGATTAATGATAAAGCCAAATACACCTGCCCCCAGAAAATTCCAGAAAGCAACTGCAATCATAAAATAAATTGGCCATTTATAATCCCGGAGCCACGCTGTGGATTTAGAAAGTCTGTAATTGTGATAGGCTTCATAACCAATTAACACGAGTGGAACAATCTCCAGTGCACTAAAAGTCGCACCAAATGCCATTACGCCAACGGGAGTTCCAGAAAAGTACAAATGGTGGCAAGTACCTAATATTCCGCCTGACATAAAGATAATAGTCGAAAAGATCACATTTAAAGTAGCAGTTTTAGTCTTTAGTAAGCCCAAACGGACGAAAAGAAAGGCAATAACAACAGTAGCAAACACCTCGAAGAATCCTTCCACCCAAAGGTGGACCACCCACCACCGCCAGTATTCAGCAATAGCAAGATTGGTTTGTCTTCCCCACATTAGACCAGCAGCATAAAATAAGGCTATCGCAGTGCAAGAGATCAGGAACATAATGATCAGGTTTTTTTCAGCTGTTTTTTCCCTTAGGACGGGAAGCAAAGGCCTGACCATCAGTGCCAGCCATAAAAATAGACCAATCAACAAAAACACTTGCCAGAACCTACCCAGATCTACATACTCATAGCCCTGATGACCAAACCAAAAGTTTTGAATCAAATTGAGCTTTTGCATTACCCCCATCCACTGTCCTGCCATCGAGCCTAATACAATAATTAACAAGGCAACGAATAGAAAATTTACTCCAAAAACCTGGAATTTAGGATCTTTACCCGATACTGCCGGAGCAATGTATAATCCTGTTGCAAGCCATGCGGTTGCAATCCAGAAAATTGCCAGCTGGGTATGCCAGGTTCTGGTGACTGCATAAGGCAGAAACTTATCCAGAGGAATTCCATAAAAGCCGTTTCCTTCTACTCCATAATGCGCCGTGATTACTCCCATGACCACTTGCAGCACGATCAATAAACTGACGACAAGGAAATACTTTTTAATCATGAACATTGACGGCGTCATGCCTTGTTTCAACAGCGGATCGGCTGCAGGTATTTCGAAATGTTCATCTTCACCCGATTTTACATGATAAAAAATCAACACCCCGATACAGAAGATCAACAATATGATGCTGACGCCTGACCAGATTAATAAATTTGAGGTTGCCACATTTCCAACCAGTTCATCAGACGGCCAGTTGTGCGTATAAGATATTTTGGAACCCGGCCTTTCTGTTACTGTTGCCCAGGTTGCCCAAAAGAAAAAGGCAGTCATTTTACGCATCCTTTCCGTATCCTTAATCGACATTTTTGGAATTGCATAATCATGACGCAGCTGGTCAAATTTTGGGTCGTCCATAAATAATCCCTTGTAGTAATCGCTTAAATAAGCAATCGCTGCCATCCGGTCATCCGAAACAGTTATGGTATTGGTCTGCGCATTAAAGGTGTTTTTACGCAAATCCTGCTGGAGCCTGATTTTTAATCCTGCTTTCTGCTCCTCCGTTAATTTATCAAAGCTGCTATTAAAATCCTTCTTTGCATACTTATCCAGGATAAAGACCGCTTCGCGGTGTAGCCAGTCGGCTGTCCAATCTGGAGCCACATATGCACCGTGGCCCCAGATGGAACCTACCTCCTGTCCACCTATGCTTTGCCAGATGTTCTGACCATCTTTTATCTCCGCTTCCGTAAAAATAGTTTTGTTCTCTGCAGAAATAATCCTTTCTGGTATGGGTGGAGACTGCTGATATATTTCATAACCGAAATAGCCCAGAATGGCAAAGGAAATACCCATTACCAATGCAAATCCAATCCAAAGTTTTCGTTCTCTGTTCACTTTATATGTATTTTAGGTTCTTTATTCTACAATCAGTTTACCCTTCATCATAGAAATATGGCCAGGGAAAGAGCATATAAAATCATATGTACCTTTTTCAGTAACCGTAAAAGTTATGGTATCTGATTCCCCGCCACCAAGAAGTTTCGTATGTGCAATGATACTGGCACTTTCGGATTTAGGAATATAATCATTGTCTTTTGCCTCCATCGCCTTTTTTACGAAAGCATTCATATCAGTGCCTTGCTTTAGTAAAACGAAATTGTGTCCCATTGCATTCTTCTCCAGTGTGCCTGTGTGTTTAAGGGTTAAAGTAACCGACTGTCCCGCGGCAATTTTAAACTCGGTTTGATTGTACTGCATCTGATCATTTCCTTCCAGGGCCAGCACATTGCTCAGTTCAGGCTCAACCGGCTTTACAGGTTCAGTTTCTACGTTTACCGCTGCAGATTGTGCTGCTGTGGGTTCTTTTTCTGAATTTCCCCCACAAGAAGAAAGTGCAAAACTTAAGGCGAAGGCAAGTACGGTGTTGTTCAGTATTTTTTTCATTGTTGGTTATTTTTAGTGACAATTAATAGTTATAAATTATCATCAAAGTTACCAGACCCTGAAGCTGGGCTTTATGAGTGAAATCATAAAGTTTACAAGTAAACTTTGCGGTTACTGATGACCAATTCACCCTTCTTTTCGAGCGATTTTATAGAGCGGATGACCGTTTCCACCCTTAATCCGGTAAGGTCGGCTATTTGCTGTCTGGTAATTTCGACCTTGTACTTACTACCAGGCGGCACTTTATCAATTTTTGTTTTAAAGTAATCCATTAGCTTTAGTACCCGGTGTTCAGGTTCCTGGGAGGAAATCTCTGAAGCCATAATAGATTTATAATAAAGCCGCTTTGCTAAATTAGTCGTCACGTTGAGGTGAATCTCCGGATTAGCCATTAGCAATTCCATAAATTTATCTTTTGGTAAAAGAAAAACTTTCGAACATACAATCGCTACCGCATTGGCAGGATAAGTATCTTTAAGAAAAAGTGGAGGTTCGCCAAAACTATCGCCTTCACTAAAAAGTCCCTGAACAAATTCCTTTCCTTCATCATTAAAATTATTCATTTTTATCGCCCCAGTTAAGATTTGAAAAAAATATCTGGGCATATCACCTTGATTAAACAAAACTTCCCCTTTATCAAAACTGGCAAGCTTAGATCCAAACTGAGCTAATAAATTTTCATCAATCATAGTTCTTAAGGTTAGTAATTACTTAAAATTTTAAAGTTAGCAAGCCATAAATATTCCGCCCGGGCCTTAGGGTTGCGCCCCAGTCCAGGTGGTCAGCATAGGCTTTGTTCAATAGATTTTCAATACCCAGGGAAAAATCCAGTTTATGCCTTTTCATGACGATGCCATAACCAGTCCTGATATGGAACAAGGTATATGCCGGGCTTACGCTTTCACCGAAATCGACATTGATCTCACTTTGCTTCGAGCTGATTTCATTCTCCACCTGAAAAAACAAAGCTCGATGCTGGAAACGAACACTAGTCATGATTTTTAAAGGAGAAATCAACGGTAGCGGGGTATTCTCGTTGTCTTTGCCTCGCAGCCATTTCCAGGTATTATTGAATATCAAATGCCGATTCAGCAATTGGTAATTAAAACTGCTTTCAGCGCCGAAAAGCCTGGCTGAAGGAATGTTTTCATAGGAACGCACACCAGAAACCCCGATAGTCATCACACTTAAATCAGGCTGTGTTCTTCCCATAATATAATGCGCAACCTGGCTGCTGAAAGCACTTAACTTCCAGGACCAATCTTTTGTGGCACACAGCAGATTAAACTCCGCATTCCAGGCCTGTTCATTTTTCAACAAAGGGTTCCCCACATAATCATGATTGTCCATCTGGTTAAAAAGATAGAAACCATACCTTTCAGAAGTAGTCGGAAATCTTTCATTAAAACCCGTACTTAAATACACTGTGAACATTGAACTCAGAAACCGGGTATAACTGATATTCGCATTTTTCAAGATTCTGTTAACTGGCCCATGTACATCATACCCTAAAACGGAAAACTGATCCTGTCCCATTTCATCGGTAACTTTCGCATTGGCCGCCTCGATCCTTAATTTCAGGCCAAGTCGGCTGTTGTTTGACAGATACATTTCATCCTCCACAAAGAGCCCAGCTACCATCTGATGATTTTTTGGCCAAGTAAGCATAAACATGGGTGCTGCGTCCTTGGGATACATCGTCATATCAGCATGAACGGAATTGTAATAAAAGTCCGATTTTACCCTAATGGCATGTATCCCCATCCTTTGAAGTCGAAACTGGAGAAAAGCACCCATCGTATGGCTTTGTCCAGGCATATCCATATGCATAACGGTGGCAGGTCTTTGTGTGTCATCCATAGCATGGCGGACAGAATTTGCGTAAATTTTAGCTTCCAGCTCCTGCAAGAATTCGGAAGAATTATTCCGCTCGTAAGTAACAGAAGCAATTCTGGCTTTCGCATAGCCCACATCCATGGGCAATGCTGGGAATCCTATATTCCAGCCATCATCCAATAAAAAATCTGCTTTTATCGTACTGTTTTTACTCAGCAAGTATTTTCCGGAAACACTGGTATTCACTTTGCCGTATTGTGAGAAATCGACTTTTTCATTTCTGCCATCCTTATAATCTCCGCCTTTTCGATACACACCACTAAAACGAATGGCCCATTTTTTCTCACTATAGTTCATCACTACCGCGTTCTGTACGGCAGTGGCAGCCGAATAATATCCTGAGGCAAGGCTCCCGGTAAATCTAGCATTGGAATCGATCAAGGCATCAGCCAATTTTAAATTTAGCGTCCCACCAATAGTCGCCCCCATTCCAATACCATCTCCACCGTACTTAATGTCAATACTTTTTAAATTTACAGGCTCTGTGTAAATAGTTACTGGATCCATCTTATCCGTACAGGCACCAAAAATCCTCATTCCATCGATGACAACGTTGATCTGTCCTGCAGAAAAACCTCTTAAAACCGGCTCCATACCAATCGGTCCACGTCTGATCAAATTTACGCCTTCCACCCTGGCCAGAATATCCTCCGTACTGGCCAGCATAGAAGATTGATAAAAATTGGTTTTGGGTTGTTTACTTTTCCTCATGCTGTGTATCTCGATCTCTTTTAATGACAGTTCTCTGATCACACTGTCCTGCTGAGTCTGCGCCATAGCTGTCGATGTGGAAAGCACCATAACAATAGCCATAACAAACTGAAAAGAATTGCACATATCCTTAAAAAGTAAGGTCAAAAAATGTAGTGTTTTTCTGTCCTGCCTTGGCCAAATCCAAATTGATCCTCCAGTCGCCTGTCATGGTAAAATTCACCTTTCCTTTGTAATACCCATTTTTTGTATACACAGGATTGACATTATTGGGAGAACCATGCCCCATAGCGGGCATTTCAGGTGTAATGGTCAGGAGGTAGTTATCAGCGGGGAGAAAACTCATCTTATCCTGCTGACGATAAATGATCATTTCAAGCTCATTTATTCCGATTTTTGGATTGATAGGAAAAAAGTAAGCCACCACCAGTTTATCACCTTCTGCCGTCGTCAGCATTTTTACCCGCTCAGGCGAGGAAGGTCCGACTTCCGCTGCCAATCTAGCAGTACCGGTCTTATTTTGTCCATCTCTTTTAATGGTCACTTCAAGAGACCATTTATTTTGGTCGGTGTTACCCGGCATCGTAAAAACTGCCGCAAAAGGAAACAAGGTGTTTTCGGCCCGATCGCTTTCTGGTTGCACGCTGGGTGCTGAATGAGACATGTACATTCCATTCATTTCCATATCCATTACAGGCAGGACTTTAACCTCAGCCTTAGTGATGGTTTCGTTGGACACAGAATCATAAAGTGCCACAAATAATTGGTTAAATCCTGTTGTAAGGCTACTTTTCGCCCATAACTCGATTTTGGTAGATACCCCAGGTGCATAAGCCTCTGAGATTTTTTGAAGGCCCTCTTTAGGGTCAGTAATATTTTTATTGTCTACATCTTTTTTACAGGCAGTTAAAAAGGCAAGTAAAAAGACAAAAGCATATATTTTTTTCATGATGATTATATATTAAAAAGCATAAAACAGCCGCTTCGCTTGCGAAAAAGCAAATTATCGTGGTGAAAAATTCTAGACAGCAATTAGTCCACTAGCATCATATGCTAACGAAAATCGCTTAAGCAAATCGAGTCGAAGGGGGATGAAATATATTGATATTGATAATATGCTTATAATTCGTAATCAGCGGTATATTGCTTTCCGCGATAACAAATGATCCGACAGCGGTACGCTCATCAATAACGATAAGGAACAAAGGTATCTCCAATTGCTTCTCTATTCCAGAACCTTGCCTCTCGTTTTTTTCGGCATCAGCTAACCTTTTTTTTAAGAAACACTTTCCTTCACAATGCATTTCAGGTCTGTTTCTATTTATGCAAAGCGATTTAACGATATATTCTTTATGGAATTGATAACTGGCCACTAGTCCCAATTGAATTAGACATTGTGCGCTTAAAAGTAAAATTAACACAATACTCAGTACCTGTTTCATCCTGTTACGCTCTCTTATTATTCTAAGGGTAAAAGTAATGACTAAATAGATATGACTTAATGATGAGTATCATGCTAAAACCTGATTGATATCAGCCAAACAAAGAAATAAAAACTCAAAATTTACATATTATTTCTCGACAATGGCAGCCGGATAGGTAACAGGGTGGATTTGCATCTGCTCAATTTGTGGTAATGAATAAAAATATTAGGAAAATATGGACATCAATCAACTCAGCGATAAATATCGGGTAGCCGCTCCAAGGTATACCAGTTATCCAACCGTACCTTACTGGGATTCTGGTAATTTTACTGTACAGCGCTGGTCTGAACTGGTGTTGCAGTCAAACGACTTTGCCACTGGCATCAGCCTGTATATTCATTTGCCGTTTTGTGAGAGCTTATGCACCTACTGTGGTTGTAATACCCGGATTACAAAAAACCATTCCGTAGAAGGGCCATATATATCCGCAGTCCTCAAGGAGTGGCAGTTGTATCTTCGTCAGTTTCCCACAAAACCCTTAATAAAGGAAATACATCTTGGGGGTGGAACGCCAACCTTCTTCAGTCCGGCAAATCTGGAGTTATTGATTACCGGAATTACCGAATATGGTTCCGTACACCCGGAAGCAGAATTTAGCATTGAAGCGCATCCAAATAATACAACCACACAACATCTGGAAGTTTTATACCGACTGGGTTTCAGAAGACTAAGTCTGGGTATTCAGGATTTTGACCCTACAGTACAATTTGTAATCAATAGGATACAATCTGTGAAGTCCGTAGCTGATGTTACTGCCGAAGCAAGAAGGATTGGTTATCACTCGGTCAATTATGATCTAATTTACGGTCTGCCCTTGCAGAAATTAGAAGGTTTAATCAGCACTATTGACACGGTAACCGGATTGGCACCCGATCGCATCGCGTTTTATAGTTATGCACATGTGCCATGGGTGAAACCTGGACAAAGGAGGTATACCGAAGCGCATCTTCCTTCACCGGAATTGAAAGCTGAGTTGTACCAGACCGGGCGGGAAATGCTGATCAATGCTGGCTATGCAGAAATCGGAATGGACCATTTTACGCTGGCAACAGATAGCCTCTATCATGCACACCTTTCTGGGCGGCTTCACAGAAATTTTATGGGTTATACCGAACAGTCAAGCCGTGTATTGATCGGTTTAGGCGTGTCGGCAATCAGTGATTGCTGGGCGGCCTTTGCACAGAATGTTAAGACAGTCGAAGAATATCTTAAGATAGTGAATGAAGGCCGAATACCGGCTTTTAAAGGTCATCTCCTGAACCATTCGGATCTGGTGATCCGTCAACACATCTTAAATATTATGTGTAAAGGATTTACCTCCTGGATACAGCCCGAAATGCAGGACAAAGTTTTTTTGGATGCGGAATTGAGGCTTCTTGAATTGGCAAATGACGGGCTGATTGTCCTGGGACAGTCTGAGCTTAGGGTCACAACGATTGGAAAGCGTTTTCTAAGAAACATCTGTATGGCGATAGATGCAAGACTCTGGGATTTCAAGCCCGAAACCCAGCTGTTTAGTATGGCAGACTAATCTGTTTATCGATGATTTTTTATAAATTATATCTTATTATCCCTAGTTTGAGCTATAGCAGAAGAATTTGGTTAGATTAAATAAGGCATTGCGATAAATGAAAGTCTAATAGCGGAATTTGGATCCAAAATAGCTACATTCGACAAGGAAGAAATCGTTTTCAGAAAGGTGACATGCTAAGATATTATTTCCAAAGGGTGTAGACGGCCTTGCCAATCTACACCTTATACTTCGCCTAATGGCTTTCCGGCTCAGAATCTGCTCCCCCCTGCTTTCGGTTCAATGAGAAAACGAACCACACAAAAGCAAATAACCCGATCGCAAAAATGGTATCACCAATTACTCTAAGCCATTTAATGTTATCCATTCCCGGGCCTTTCAGGAATTCTGCTGACCGGGCATACCACATCCCTTCATTGACACTGGCGATTGCCTGCAGAATCCCCATTGGCAGAAGGCTCAAAATGAGCATCAGCAATAAGCCGATGTTGATCGACCAGAATGCAAAACCGATCAGTTTATCATCCCATTTCTGGATTCGGTACATGCTTCGAAGCGTAAATAGGATCAATCCGATGCCAAGCATCCCGTATACGCCAAACAAGGCACCATGAGCATGTGCCGAGGTGGTATTCAAACCTTGGATATAATACAATGCCAACGGCGGATTAATGATAAACCCTAAAATTCCTGCGCCGAAGAAATTCCAGAATGCAACCGCAACAAGACAGTAGATCGGCCATTTATAATCGATGAGCCATTTCGTGGCTTTGCTCAGGCGATAATTTTCGTAGGCTTCATATCCGATCAATACCAGCGGAACTACTTCAAGCGCACTGAAAGTTGCCCCGATGGCCATAATTGCTGTAGGGGTTCCACTGAAATACAAATGGTGAAAGGTTCCTAGAATTCCGCCTGAAAGAAAGATCACTGTCGAGAGGATTACCGTAAGCGTCGCAGTTTTTGTTCGCAACAATCCCAATCTCACAAAAAGGAAGGCCGATACCACAGTAGCAAACACCTCAAAAAAGCCTTCTACCCAAAGGTGAACAACCCACCATCGCCAGTATTCAGCAATGGCCAGATTGGTTTGCCGTCCCCACATTAAACCCGCGGCATAAAAGATCGCAATCGCTGCTGACGCCACTAGAAACATGGTGAGTAAGCCCTTTTCAGCGGTCTTGCTTCTGATTACGGGAATGAGCGGTCTAAACATCAAAGCAAGCCAGACAAATAGTCCAATGCAGAGAAAAATCTGCCAGAACCTTCCAAGGTCAACATATTCGTAACCCTGGTGGCCAAACCAAAAATTGGTTTCAAGCCCCAGTTTCTGCATCACACCCATCCACTGTCCGGCCATGGAACCCAAAACAATGATCAGTATGCAGATGAAAAGAAAATTCACCCCAAGCTTCTGATATTTCGGATCTTTTCCTGCAACAGACGGGGCGATATACAATCCGGTTGCGAGCCATGCCGTGGCAATCCATAAAATACCAAGCTGTACATGCCAGGTTCGGCTTATGGCATAGGGAAGCGTACTGGCCAGATCAAAACCATAAAATGCGTCACCTTCCACCCCGTAATGCGCGGTTACAACTCCGGCAGTAACCTGGATCAGAATCAACCCACTAACCACCCATATGTATTTCTTTATTGCTAGCATAGAAGGCGTCAATACCTGCCGCATCAGGGGATCTTCAACCGGCATATCCGGAGCATGCTCCTCCCGCAACCGGACATGGTAAAACACCATTCCCCCCACCCCTATTAAAAGCAGAATTATACTTACACCCGTCCAGATCAGCAGATTCCCCGTCGGTTTATTACCCACCAAATCTTCCGCCGGCCAGTTGTGTGTATAGCTGATATCACTATCAGGACGTTCAGTCACACAAGCCCATGTAGCCCAAAAGAAAAATCCGCTCATCTGACGCATTCTAACCGGATCTTTGATGGCATTCTTCGGAATGGCATAATTGTTCCGGAGCTGATCCAGCTCAGGGTTCTCCATAAAGAGACCCGCATAATAGCCATTCAGGTATTCAATAGCCTCAGCGCGTATGGGTGAGACAATAATTTCTCCGGTTTCAGCATTATAGGTGTTTTTACGAAGTTCGAGTTGAAGCCGCCTTTCCAGTCCGGCCTGCTGCTCACTGCCCAGCGATTCATAGGTAATCCTGTATTCCGCCTCAGACCAGCGGTTTAAAATATAGAGCGCTTCCCTATGTAGCCAATCTGCAGTCCAGTCCGGTGCAAGATAGGCGCCATGTCCCCAAACAGATCCGACTTCCTGTCCGCCCATACTTTGCCAAACGTTCTGCCCGTCTTTGATATCCTGGCCTTCAAAGATTACCTCTCCTGTCGTGGTTACAACACGTTTTGGCAAAGGTGGCGCTTTCTGGTAAATTTCGTGTCCGTAATAACCCAGAACGCTTAACGATACCGTGGTGATTAGGATAAAGGCTATCCATAATTTTCTTTCCTGACTCATAGGGTTGATGTTTAAAGAATAAAAATTCGGATGCTATCCCGCAATGCTTTTGGTAACCAGAAAGATGCTGCGTTCAGCTGCAAACACGCTATGTGGCACATTTGCCTCCAGAGTCAATAGCTGCCCTGCTGTAAGCTCCTGTGCCGACTCATCAGTGCGAAAAGAAATTGACCCACGAATCACCTGAACACTGATAGGCCCGGGTGCAGTATGCTTTTTCAATTCAGTCTGCGCATCTAAGGCAATGAGCAAAATCTCCATACCCGCGGTTTTGTGAAGCTTTTGGGCCTGTATACTTTTTCCCGGCTCAGCTTCCAGCGCTTTAATGGCTGCCGAAAAATCAGAAATGTTGCCCGGTAAATCTGTCTGCGATGTGTTTTCCATGTCAACGTTTCTGTTAAGGTAAGGAATTTAAATTCGTAAATGCCTGATTTTTAATTATATTCACTCAAATCGACGTCTGAAGAACGCACACACCGATCCATAATCCTATTTTTTTTTGGTTCAAATCATATTTTCTTAATCAAAGAAACTGGAAACACTGACAACTCTATCGCAGTCTATAAAAAACTAGTCACTTTAATGGTTTCTCCAATACGTTTGGGAGAATTTTCAGGGGTTAATGTATTGATATAAAGTCGCAAGAGGTCACTCTCCTTTAGTAGGGTTTGCCGGTATGGTACATTGTTTACAATTCCAGTAACTGGAATATGTCTTTTGTCTTACCGACTTGATTAAAAATTTCAGCCAACGAAGATTTAATCCACTGATTTTACATTACTCACTTCATTTTGAAAAACCACCAAAATTGGGGAAGAACCAGTTTTACTGAAATACGCACCCGGCATTTAGACTAAAATGTTTAATGATGATAAGCTCGAACTTATTATCTTTCTGTTCTTTTATATGACGATAAAGGCTATACCTAAAAATCCTAACTATAGCTTTTATCGTCTCGACACCGAAACCAGCCATCTGGTAATTTTAACCTACAAAGACACTTTGAGGTAGTTTTATAAGCATTATACAGTTTTTATCGAAGATCATTTTCAACCCACCACGAGAAATTATCTGATATAATAATCTCATTCTTCTGAGTATGATGAGTTGTTTTCATCGGGATTAGTCTATACTCCAAATTATATTTCTCTGCCAGCTGTCTTATTTCAGGTGTATCGTCATAAGTCAACATATACCTACCCTTAATCAATGAAGTTAGCCTGAACAATTCTTCATGATCTATATCATAACAAGTATATAATCTTTTACCAGCAACAGTGTAGGGTGGATCAATGAAAAAATATGCACCCTCGTTATTTAAGTTTTCTGTGATAACTTTAAATGCGTCTCCTTCGATGAAATCAATTTTATCTTTAACATATCCAATAGCAAGAATCCTATCTCGGAGGGTTTTGGGGTACCATCGTGAGGTAATCCCTTTACCATTTTCTCCACTTTTAATCATTCCTGAACCTTTGGCAAGTATCCCGCCATGAAAAACTCTGTTTTTCAATATCGTGCAAAAGGCCTTATCGGACAACTGCTTATCGGGCTTTGTCAATTCACTATTTACATTGTCATGCGTCAGGTCAAAGTTGAATATCCTCTCTGCTAGCCACCGATTCTTGCCGTTAAGTATGGTCTGCCAGACAGCGGAAACTTCGTCATCAAGCTCAACCATTGTAATGTGATTAGCTAATTTCTCAAAAGCCGCAGTTAGACTGACAATTCCCCCACCCGCAAAAGGCTCAATCAATAAGTTTACTACTGATTGATCTTGTTTAAGCCACTTCCTAATTCTTGGTATAAGCCAGGTTTTACCACCGGGATATCTAAATGGACTCCTTTGCGGTACAGATGCCACATTAACAACTGCATGTGCATCTCTTTTCTCTTCAATATCAAACATTTTTATTTGATTGTTCATTCTACTACAATACTTTCAACGGTGTCCAAATTAGAATTACCAGCTCTCTTCGCATCCAGTTTCTTTTGGAGCACATCAGTAAACTGAATGATAGAACCTGCTTCAAACTTTGCAATCTGTTCTAGTGCGCTTGCAAAGCTAGTATATATTATTCTTTGTAACTTAAGTGACAATACATTTGTCCCAACATCCGGCACAAGATCATAAAGGAAGAATGCAAAATCTGACAACGATTTGTCAACCTCTGGAAGAGGCGGTAAAGTATTGTAAAAGCTCGTCTGTAATGCAACCACTTGTTTCTTCTTCCATTGATTAAGAATAGACCCCTTAGCAATGATCTGAGGGATTAGTCTCTTTCGCGAAGAAGAAAGATAATCAGGCTTAGGATATTTAAATGCGTGATTCCACGTGAATGACTCTGTAGGGGATTCCAAATAAGCAGTAAAGGGGCCAGTAAGATTTCCCGATATATATACCGCTTGTACTTCTAAAGAACCAAAATCAACCACTCTTCCTTTATCGTCGTATGAAACTAGAACATAATCAATATTGCCAGCAGATTTGCCATGTTTGTCCTTTAATCTAACCTCACCAACATGAGTCCATGTTGATTTCTCGCTAAATATAAAGCTGGCAGCATCACTGATAATCGTCCAATCTTCTCTAAATCTAATCGGACATATAATCACCTGCTTATCCTTATGATTTAAACTGCACACTCCCAAGGGGAACTCAATGCTATTTTTAGTGCAGTTAGAAACAATATTGTTATATGGACAAAGTTTATTGTCCCGATAACGCTTTGCTCTTTCACTTTCATCATTGATAGGAAACCCAAAAACTTCGCCTAAAGGTTGCAAATCTCTCTTTTCTGAACTCATTTACCAAAAGTAATAATTATGTTGTTCATTGAAGACCACATTTAAGGCGTTTCTTCTAAATAAAAAGTATCCCCTTCTGAGAATACTTTCGGAGAATACCTAAGTATACGCTATTCTCACACACAATAAGGGTCAATCATTTTCGCATTTGCACTAATTATCTTCGTTGAGGCTTTGATTAGAGCGTTTATGCTTTAAATGAGCCAATTTGAATCGGAAACACAAATTCAGCTTACACAATAACAGCCAAAAACGGTTGGATATCATAAATTAATTATTTGGTTGATAACTAAAAATTATTTACTATTGATAAACAAATCAACCTCTTAGCTGCAATGGCTTATAAAATTAAGTTCTCAATCTCACTATCCTCTGCATTATCTAAGGATAATTCTATTCGCATAAAACCGCATAATGGGTCTCCTCCCATTTAAAGTAAATTTACTAATCAACTAGTGTGGTTTCTAGACCAGATACCGTAAATATGGAATCATAAATACTTGATACCTTATTTTCACATCACAATTTTGTACTTAATCCTCAAAACAAAGTATTCCAAAATAACCAAATATGTGGAACGACAAAGAAACTGACATCGACCTGTTAGATCATGAAAAAATTGCTCAAACAGTTATTGAAATTACAAGCGACAATCATCTTAGGCCACTAACCATCGGAATTTATGGTGACTGGGGCGTAGGTAAATCATCCGTTCTTTCTTTACTACAAAGCGAAATCAAAAAGCAAAACAAAGCGCATTTGATAAATGCGCATACTATTATGTTTAATGGTTGGTTATTTCAAGGGTACGAGGATGCAAAAACGGCATTAATGGAAACAGTCGTTTCTGAATTGGCAAAGTTACAGCCCAGAAATGTTAAAATCCAGAATCTTGCCAAGTCCCTTATCAAACGAGTAAACTGGCTTAAAGTGGCAAAAGTGTCGGCCAACGCAGTCTTGACTGGAGTTACGGGTATACCAATGGGATCAGTTTTAGGTGGGATTTCAAGTTTTATAAAAAAAGGTAAGCAAATAATCTCCCCAGGAGAGGCCGATAGCAATATCCCATTTGAATCCGGGGAAGACAGCTTTCTAAAAGACGTAGAAGAAGATCCGGGAACTATACCTCTAACATCAAAAGGGAAATCCCAGGCAGAAGCCCTGGCCAAAACCATAGATAAGAGACCTGAATTAATTGTAGTGACTCCTTACCTACGCACTCAACAAACTGCCGGGCCAACAACAGTTAAGTTTCCAGATGTGCCTATCGAAGTTTGGCCGTTACAGGAATATGATTTTCTGTCTCCAGCTCAATGTATTGGCACCACCGTAGAAGATCGCAAGCCCTGGGTAAGAGAATACTGGAATAAGAGCGAGGCATCCTACGTTCATGGAGCAGGCGCGGAGTCCTTTATTGACTTTAAAGGCAGGGTAATTAATGGGATTAAGCAACTACAAAACCGGAGTGAAAATTTTATTCTGGTATTTGTGCATGGTCATGTAATCCGGGCGATATGTCAATATATCCAGACTAGCAACGAGAATATAGACAATCAAAGTATGCGCTATTTCAGGGACAAAATGAGCAAGCTTTCTGTTGAAAATACGGCGATTTTCAAGTGCGAATATGATGGCAAGAAATGGATGGTTTTAAATCCAAATTTACAATCGATGGAAAAAATATAAAGGGATTTGATCAAATCGCCTCCCTCTATTGTTATGATTACTGGCCTGACTTGGCTTTTTTCAAATTTTCCTTCGCCGCTTGCTCCTGTTTTTCTGCCAGCTCAGCCTGTACCTGCGCTGCTATAATGGAATTCTGTTTGGCCATCTCCTTTTCCGCCATTTCCACCAAGGCGTTTGGATCTTCCTCTAACTTGGTGAGTATAGTTTTGGCCGCTTCAGGATATAGTGCCCTGATGAGCCAGAAATTATAGGCTTCATCATTGAGCCTATTGTTACGGTGATTCAGGTATAAGGCTGTTCCAACTGAACTTGTGGTCAATAAAATGCAGGTCATTATACCGATGAGCAGATTTTTCGACCATGCCCCGAAATGATGGGAGTTTTTTACTGTTATAACTTTCGGAGTTGAAGCCAGAATTTGCTTGACCTCATCAATGTTTTGTTGAATTTTAGAGTGATCATATCTGTTATTTGATTTTTCAATCTGTCCATAAACATCAGTCATGGACGTGCTATAATGCTTTAAAAAGTTGTCTAAATATTCAGGCACAACACTTTCTAAGACCTTTACCCTTTCAACAAATCCTTCAAATAATTCTTCTAACATGTTTACTCTTTCTTCTATTTCTTTCATACTAAGTGGTTTTTTGGGGTTAACATTTACTTTACTTATCTGGTTACGCCTTGGGATTGCTCGGCCTCATGTTTCTTCCTTTTTCTACGGCGTTTGTCTGCATCGCCAATGGGATCTGATTGCGCTGGAATAAATTCACTGCGAAACAAAATATCCAATAAACTTTCCCCTCGGTCCTGGCTGTGCTGATGTTCTGCTTGGACGTCAATTCGGATTGCTTCCCTCAACTGATCAGCCAGAGAAGGCCTGTTCGCTGCTACTGCTTCCTGGTACTGTTTTACCTGATAATTCCTGTCCAGCTGTCTATCCAATTGGGCAAAACTGAAGCTGCGATCTACTGAAGAACCTTTCATTTTTAGGTCGCCCTTTTCAAACGAAATGCCTTGCACCTCATTGGTTCCAGTGCGGTATTTAAAGGCTATGGCTATTCCCTTCGCATTCAACTTACTTTCAAATCCTTTCCAGCTGACCGACTGCTTCAATGCACTTTTAATGGAATCATAGAGTTCATATTTTAGACTTTCTTTTCCTTTCAAGGCGAGACGGTTGACCAGTTCTTTGCCTTCTCCAAGGTGGTAACCATACTTTAATGTGATGTCTTTACAAGCTTTTATATTGCGCTGGTAATCATTTTTATCAGTAATTGTCTGACCGGAATTATCAACCCGATTATACACGATGTGCAAGTGCGGATGCTCCCTGTCATGATGCCTTACAATTAAACATTGTGTATTAGCAATTCCCATTTTTTTCATGTATTCCTGCGCTCTTGCGACCATTACCTCATCGTTGAGCTTGATCAAATCCTCTTTGCTCCAGCTGAGCACCAAGTGTCCGACAGCCTTTCCCAGGCCTGGCCGCAACTTGCGTTGCAAATTAAAATCCAGTGTAATTGATTTTGCATCCTGAATCCTCACCCCCTCTGCTGAAAGGATTTTCGCATCTGGTTTATCCAGGAGATACCGGACGCAGCCACCAAAGCTTTTTCCAGTGATTGGTTTACCGATCATGATTACTGATTTTAGTTAACAAACTTTCTATTTGAACCAGTAGCGCCTGGCACTTTAAAGCCAGGCTAAATAGTCCATTAACATGCGCTAGATGTGTCAGCTGATTGAGATTGTTTGACAAGCCTGACAAATCCCTGAACCAGCCCACTTCCTCGGTTGAAAAGCGTGGAACTACCTTTGCACTTTTCGCCGCCTTGCGACACCATTCGCTGGGTTTCATTCCGGCAGCTTTAGATTTGTTTTCTATAAACAGGCGTTCAGTAGGAGTCATCCTTACCATCAGCAAATCACTTTTTTTAATCAATTTTTTTGGTCTGCCTGGCAGAGGCTTATTGTTGTCTTTGGCATTAGATTGTGTTGCTGTCATTAATTTCCTTCATTAAACTGTTTGAAATGTCGACCACCGGGAGCGAGTTCCCCGAAGCACCTTTTTGGGGTGCCGGGGAGTTTTTGTATAGCAAAAACATTAACTCGCTCCTTACCAACCGTCAATAGTGAGGGTACGAACAGATTGGCGGTTCACCTTATCTTCGTGTCAACTGTAAATCGGATTAAGCTGTTTGTAAACTGCAAACAGGACGATTGATCGGGCAACTGTAAATCGTTGGGCCGGATCATGTTCACTCATATAGCAGATATAAAGTATCAACCCCGGAAGATCGGATATCACTTATATACTATATCTGAATATCCAGATATATAAATATTCAGATATTCGGCTATACGAATCCTGCTTGCTATCAAAACCACCTGGGCTTCCCTCGACTGAGTTGGGCAACCCAATAGTCGTTAACGTCCTCGTGCTTGGGATAAAAAACGGATGCGTCAACGGCATTCTTAAAGGTATTCATGACCAGATCCGTTGCTTTTCTTCCGGCTTTGTTTTGGTCATAATAGGTGAAAATATTTTTATGTTCTCCCATAATTTCTAATGTCCGGGAGAGCATGTTCACCGAATTTAAAATCAAATAATTAAAATCGGTGTGGTCTTTTGGGTGCATGGTCAACAGCGACAAAAAGTCCATATAACCCTCCGTTGATTTTAAGTTCTTTGATCCGTTATCGATCAGGGTAAAATCTTTTGGGGATGAACTAACCTTAATATCTGAACTGCGGAGTTCATACCCGCCTGATCGATTGGCAAAGGCAATCGCTGAATACTTTTTTTGATATATAGTAAAGTCAGCTTGCTGGCAATACTGTTTGGCTACGGCCAGGTTAATACCTCTGCTTTTCAGGTAGGCAATTAGCCCATGATCCACCAGATCAGAGGTGCTAATAATTTTAACCTTGCTTTTCAATGGCGGCTCTATCGACTGGAATCAATACAGGAGTGTATGTTGATCCGGCAAGCATTTGCAATAAGTCGGCAACGCTGCATTGATGTAAACGGGTACCAAGATCAATGATGTTTCCTCCACATCCTTCTCCGAAATCATACCATACATTCCGAAGTCTATTTACTTTAAAGGATGCATGTTTTTCATCTCTAAATGGAGAGATGTACCAGTGATTGTGGCCTCTTGTGTTTTGGGCTTTGAAACCCAGGTTGTCCAGGTATTCTACTATTGGAATTAACCTTGCTTGTTCACACGTTAAATTGCTCATACTAATTTCTTTATAGGGTTCGTACTCTATTTTTTGATGATTTGATGAACAGCACCACTAATATACTGTATTACAGATTATTGTAGCGTCATCAAATGTTCATCAAACGCATCATCATTTTTTGTTTCATCATTTATTCTTCATCAGCATCTTTTTTTGATGAACTGATGATGAAGTTTTGATGACAGTTATTTTATTCATAATCAATTAATTATATTGCTTGTCATCAAATCATCAACAATCATTTAGTTTTAAAATCGTTTCTACATCCAGCGTATAAAATCTGCCTTTACTGGCCTGTTCATATATACTTCCTTCGGTAGAAAATTTGTATTGCATATAGGCGTTGGAATTAGACGCGGGCTTTAAATTCCAAACGTTTTGCAGGACTCTTCTGATCGAGGTAGTATCCGGGCTTCGGATGCCTCTGCGGTTTAGCCATCCCTGGGCATCGCCGATACAAAAGCGGATCTCTTTTAACTCCTGGTCGTCTACTATTGACAGTAGCACCCCTGCAAGTTCGACTTCAAGCTTTACTCTATTCTGGCGAATAACTTTTTTCAGCGCTGGGGTAAAGATCTGTTCCGGGCTAAACCACATCCTGGTTTGGTTACTGGTGATCATCTTCCTTTTTGTCAGGTAGTATACCAGCATGGGGATTTCTTCTTTCAGCTTTGCCAGCAAATGTGGATTGTCAGACATAAGCACCGGAATTTTTCTGATCCAATACCTTGTTTCACCTGGGTCAATGATCAGGAAGTTGTCTTCATTATTGCTGCAAAGGATGAACTTGCCGAAAAATTCGGTCTCCTGCCGATCCATCCCCTTAGCTTCATTTTTGTAGAATGTGGCCGTACTTAGATTTTTAAGCCGTTCCGAGTCCTCCCGCCGTTCCAAAAAAGTTTCATCGACACCAATTAATAACTTTTGCGTCCACTCCGCATTGAAATTGGAACGAAAATCCTCGTTGGTATTAATGGTCATGTTGTCTCCAAAAATGGCCTTTAGCCAGTTTAGAAATGTTGTCTTTCCGGTATTGCGTTCAGTACTGACTAGGCAAAGGATCGGGAGCCGTTGCATTGGTCGTTCCAACAATAGCTTTAAATAGTCCAGACCAAGCTCTAGCTGATCGCCGAATATATGATTGAGATAGTTAAGGCTGTGGACAGGGTCACCTTCTTTAGCCTTATGTTTAAAAGGATAATAGCGGTTATAGAAATTCTTTACTATTCTTTGATAGTTTAAATGGCTGGGAACAAAGCAGAAGCCGTCATGCTTTTCTATTTCGGATAAGTAGCTTTTTCCATGATCCTGCTTAATGCATTCTGCTGACCAGGAGATCAGCATAACCATTGCATCTCCTGACGCTAAAGGCTTCCTGACAGTTTTATAATAAGCAGTGCCGATTCGGATGTAAGGGTGTGTCTGTTCCATATTGTCCCTCACCTTCTGCGCAATTTGCGTTTGAGAACAAAATCTTCCGCCCTGGCTGCTACCTCATCATCGCTTAACTTTTTATAGGATAATAGCCATTCCAAAATCGCATTTTTCGAGAACCTGACTCCGCCATTTGGCAGCCCGATATATGGAATCTTACCTTCTGACTTAAGTTGATAAAGGGTCTGTCGAGCATACCCAGTCACCTTTTCAGCGATCTCATACCCTCCGATCTCATCATCTCCAGGGGACGCTACTACGGGCACTTTCTCCGCTGTAGCTGGATTTGATTCTTTAAGAATGATTAATAGATCGGATACCTTCAAATCTATTAGCCTGGTGTTTTCATTGATATTCATTTAGCCTCCATTTTTGGTTAACGGAAGCAAAAAAATAGAAGAAAATAAACCTATACGAACGATTGTTCGTTATCGAATGATCTAATGGTAGATTCTATGTTAATTTAGTTAAAACAGTATTTTACTATGTATTTTTATTTAACCCTGTATACCTTTACATACTCGTCCGCAACGGACTTCATACGGCTATCTTCAAGAAATATCAAAGATTTTGAGTCCTCTAGAGCAAAGACTTCCCTCAATAAATGCCTTTTTTTATTATGAAGAATATCGCTTGAAAGCACTTTTACTTCATCAATACAATACTTCAAGAATCCTGAAAAGGACTTATTAAATGATCCTGCGTAGGCAACGTTATTTATTAATATTTTTCCATCATCTCTAATAGTAAACAACTGACCATTTTTACTGGCACTGTTTAACTCATTAATAAATACCTTAAAATTCGCCTCTTTTTCTTCTAGTGTTTTTCCAACCCGCCAATAACTAAAAAAGCTAACAGATACAGGATTGAAATCAAAGTCGTCATTTGCACCGCCCAATAGCTTCCTACGCCAATCTTTACTCCAAAATAGAAACAAGACGCCATCGATATTTTTCTTTGCACTAGAAGGAAATAGACTGCTAATTACCATGTAACCAACTATACTGGTAATAACAAAGCCAATCAGACTGGTTGCGGCCATGCTTTGACCTGGAAATAAAACGCCAAGAAATAAAAAAAATATTGCCATCGTCAAAAAGCCCAGAGCAAAGAGGATCATCAATACATAGTGAAACACATTGACATGGATATAAAATCTACGTAGTTTACTTGCCTCTATGTAATCCAGACCTTTAAACGTTCCTCTTATTTGGGCCAATCTATCGTCTGGAGTAAGTTTATGAAAGCGTCCTCCTAATTCATTCAACCAGTTCTGCAAGTTTATGGAAAGAAATAATTGTACAGGCACAATCCAAATAGCCAAACAACTAAATGCAACTATTAAAGCTATCCGTACCGTTGGAAATAGCAAATACAACAGCGAAAAAATAATTACCAAGCCAATTTCAAAAAATATCTTTTTCATATCAGAGTTTTGGGAATTTAGCCATTTCCATTGCTTTTTTCTGGTCGACGATTTTCGCATATATCTGCGTCATCTCTATTTTACTGTGCCCCAGTAGCTCCTTCATTGTATATATATCAATGCCATAAGTTAAACCAATTGTTGCGAATGTATGCCTGGCGGCATGAAAATGAAGATTTTTTTGAATCCCTGCCCCTAAACCAAAAAACTTTAAATAAGTATTTATCACTTGACCAGATGGCAAATTCCAAAAAACTTTAGAGTTCTTTGGATGCTTGGGAAGGCTAGCAATAATTGCTTTTGCATCATCAACTAATGGCACCCGAACAATTTTCTTTGATGTCTTAGCAGGACGAAAAACAATTTCATCTCCGATAATCTCATCATAGGTAAATTTTTTCACATCAGACAACCTCAATCCGGTAAAACAAGAAAACAAAAAGGCTTCCTTTATTTGAGGATTACCTCTCTTAGGAATGTATTCAGCGAGTGCTCGTACTTCTTCCATTGTCAACGTCGTTTTTTCAACATCAGCTTCACTTACAACCTTAAATGTTGAGAAAGGTGAAGTTTTTAAAATACCCTTTGTGACCAATTTATTGAAAAATTGCCGGAAAGTACACATATAAGAGTTAGCTGTATTTTGTGAAACAGTGTTAAGGAGATGGGTTTGAAAAGTATCTAATAATTCATTATCGACGTCCTGAAAGTAAACTGTTCTTTTCCCATAGTATTTTTCCAGTTGAATCGTGACACATTCCAGCCTGTAGTTATACTTACTCTTTAGGCATTGCCGGAAATAATTGATCAAATTATAATCGGTTTTACCTGGCTTCTTATAGCCGTTCTCAGAAAAGTTTGTGTCAGTCTCCCGGGAATTCCTGATGGCATTGATTACCTTCATATTATCTTTGTCGACTTCAGCAATCCTTGTTTTGGGATCAGAATAGTCCTTTGATACATATATTTTGAGAAATTCATAATTTCTTGGCCCCTCACCACTGTTATTCGAATAAATATCCAAATACGCACTGAACTTTCCACTAGCCAATTTTTTATATCTTACCTTTACCATGAGAATACGACTTTTAAGGTTTGAACAATATTTTGTTACTCGTGTTACTCAAAAAAGCGAACGAGTAACAAATGAGTAACAAAAATAACGAAAACTACGGTAAAATACAATAGATGAAAGTAAACATGAAACTCATTAACCTTTGAAAATGAAGCAAATAACACTGACACCCTATATTGGTCTACTACCTTTTAAGCCCGCTTCATAATATGTCCGGCATTTATATCCATATTCCTTTTTGTAAGAAAGCCTGTAGTTATTGCGACTTTCATTTCAGTACCTCTTTAAAATACATTGATGAGATGACTGATGCCATATGCGAGGAAATTATTCGAAAAAAATCCAGGATAACAGATCAGGTCGGTACTATTTATTTTGGGGGTGGAACACCATCAGTACTTCCATCAAAAGGTTTTGAAAAAATATTTAATACCATAACTAAACATTTCTCTGTTTCATCGGATGCTGAGATCACTATTGAGACTAACCCTGATGATCTTGATGCAAAAAAGATCAGCGAATTAAGGCAGTTACCCGTTAATAGATTTAGCATAGGAATACAATCTTTTTTTGATGAGGATCTGATATGGATGAACAGGGCCCATAATGCAGGCGAAGCTGAAACCTGCATAAAACGCAGTCAAGATGCAGGATTTGAAAACCTGAGCATCGACCTTATTTATGGCTATCCTTTACTAACAGACAACAAATGGCTAAGCAATATTAATAAAGCTATTGAATTCCAAACACCACATATTTCGGCATATTCATTAACTGTTGAGCCACGCACTGCACTTGCAAGTGCAATAAAAAAAGGCAAACAAACGCCTGTTAATGATGAACAGAGTGCTTCTCAATTTATTACACTTATTGACAAACTAAAAGAAGGTGGTTTTGAGCATTATGAGATTTCGAACTTCAGCAAACCAGACAAGTACGCCGTTCATAACACCAATTACTGGCGCGGGATTCCTTATTTGGGGATAGGCCCATCTGCTCATGGTTTTAGCGGTAAGACACGATATCTTAATATCGCAAATAATACAGCTTACTTAAGCGAATTGCAAGCTGGAAAACTCGCCGAAACGATTGAAGAGCTTAGTCTTTACGATAGGTTTAATGAATATATTATGACCTCATTAAGGACAATGTGGGGTACAAGTTTAACTAAAATTGAGTCTGATTTTGGCAAGGTGTTCTTAACGGACACTATTAAAAATATAAAGCCTTTTATAGAAAAGAAGTGGTTAGAAAATCAGAGTGGCCAGCTTGTTTTAACGTTAGATGGGAAATTGTTTGCAGATCATATCGCATCTGAATTGTTTATAACAGAAGATGATCACCTTAAATATTAAGTAATGAATAGTAAAGTTGTTTGGATTACCGGCGCATCCTCTGGAATTGGCGAAGCTTTGGTTTATGAATATAATAAAGCAGGCGCAAGATTGATCATATCCTCACGCAATCGTGATGAGTTATTTCGGGTTAAAACGAACTGCAAGAACCCGGTAAACATTCATGTATTGTCCTTAGATCTTGAAAATACAGCCACCCTAAGCGGAAAAGCCGAAGAGGCTATTCGTATTTATGGTCATATCGACATTCTGATCAATAGCGGTGGAATTAGTCAGCGTGGATTGGCTCTGGAAACCGACCTCGAAACTGAACAACGTTTAATGAATGTTAACTTTTGGGGAACAACCATCCTAAGCAAAGCAGTGCTGCTTAATATGATTGCAAATGGAGGTGGTAATATTGTTTGCATAAGCAGCCTGGTTGGAAAGTTTGGCACAAAGATGCGCTCTGCTTATTCAGCATCGAAACACGCATTGCATGGATACTTTGATTCACTTCGGTCTGAAGTGTATGACAAAAAGATAAACATTACAATTATCTGTCCTGGTTTTATTAAAACGAATGTTACGCTTAATGCATTAACGGCAAATGGTACACCGCAGGGCACCATGGATGCTGCACAGGAAAATGGTATGTTAGCGGAAGATTGTGCCAGGAAGATCGTTCAGGCAGTAAAACTAAATAAGGAGGAAGTGTACATTGGGGGTAAAGAAGTGAAGGGAGTTTTGTTTAAAAGATTGTTCCCTTTAAGATTCTCTAAATACCTTAGAACTGCGAAAGTTACCTAACACTTCACCAGCAATCTGCAAGATGATAAAAATTGCAAACGTTTGCGCAATCATTTCAAAATCAGAACAAAGGGAATAGAAGCTAAAAAAGGGAGCGTAAATTTACGCTCCCTTTTTCTGGTTATTTTATTGGGTTTATCCAGTAAGAATATTCATGTTTTACAAAAGGAACTCTGTATTCCTGTAAAGGCATAGAACCCCAGCTATCGATTCCTTGTACACCACTTTGGATCAAATCCATGTGCATGTAAATTTTATCGCGCTTAACAAGTTCGCCTGAATGATACTGCTGTTTCTCTTCTTCCGGGTCAAGATCATCCAATGAATATGGAAGTGCTGAGAAGCTCAATAAGCTATCGGCCATACCAAAGCTTAACCCTTTTCCTTTTTTATCTGTAAAATTCACCCAGCGTACATCTGTTTTATTACCGCTTTCCTGTGGACGCGCATATGGGAAATACTGCTCATCAACAGTTTGACTATACAGGCCAATAGAGGACCCTGTTTTACGATCCCAATAGGTTTCTCCAGGGCCGCGGCCATAGAAATTTATTTTACTAAACTCTTTGCTTAATTGCAGATCATTACCGATACGCTGCATTAGCGGATACTTTCCTTTAATGGCTGTAAACTTGTTGTCTACTTTAACCACTCCATCTGCCCTTACTGTAAATGTCTGCGTTACAGAAGCATCACCATTTACCAGTTCTTTTGTAAATGTTACAGTCACATCACCCGCCCCATCTTGTTTAAGATCCGCCATACTTAGTTTACCTTCTGTATAAGCATTGCGCCACTTCCTTAAGCTACTGTTAAAACCTGCACCTATATCATTATCTGTAGGTGCACGCCAGAATGCCGGGATTGGTCCTTCGGCAAGCATTTGAACCCCTTTAATACTATAGCTGCTCATAGTACCCGCTGCCATATCAAAAGCTACAGAAAAGTCTTTGCCTTTTACAATAGCTTTACCTGATTCTTTTTCTATCAATAGCTTGCCATTAGCAGTTGCTATTTTAACAGGTTGGGCTGTACCGTTCCATGCAAATTGTTCTGCTGCGATGTTATATCCCGCCGGTAAAAACGGTTCCTCCTTTTTAAGGTTATAATAAATATTTAAAAAGTATTCTGCTCCTTCCTTAACCTTGGTTTTAATTGGTAAGCTGGTCTCCTTTTCTGTTCTTGGATCAATATTTAAAGCACTTATATTACCTTTCTCTATAGCCTTACCATTTTCCAGAAGTTCCCATGCCAGCCCAACGTTATCAAGGTTTTTAAAGAAATAAGAATTATTGATGCTGATCTTATTTGACCCGTTATAAGCTGTTTTAATATACTGATATACCTTTTTTACCTCAACAGCCATTGGTGTCATTCCTCTGTAATTGGTAACAACACCTTTTACACAAAAATCATTATCACTAAAATCCTGATTAACGGGACCGCTTAATGGAAAATCTCCACCATATGCATTAATGCGTTTACCATTTTTAACCGTATCAATTGCCTGATCTATCCACTCCCAAATAAAGCCTCCCTGTAAATTAGGCTGGCTTTCTATAACGTCCCAATATTCTTTAAAGTTACCCAAACTGTTGCCCATAATGTGCGCAAATTCACTCATAATAAGGGGTCTGTCTGGTTTGCTGTTAGCATATTCCTTAAGCCAATTCGGATCTGGATACTGAGGCACAATCATATCTGTATTGTAATCTTCTTCTGCGCGTTCGTATTGTACCGGCCTGATGTCATTTGACTTTAACCAGTCGTAACCCTCATAAAAATTAACCCCATTTCCCGCTTCGTTTCCAAGCGACCATGTGATTACCGACGAATGATTTTTATCGCGTTCATACATTCTTTTAATACGCTCCAAATGAGGAGCTCTCCATTGTTTATCATTACCCAGTGTATATGCCAGATCGTAATAGCGACCATGAGATTCTATATTCGCTTCGTCAACAACATAAAGACCGTATTCATCACATAACTCCATCCAATATGGATCAGGAGGATAATGAGAATGCCTAACTGAGTTTACATTCAGCTTTTTCATCATCTCCATATCTTTTCTCATATCGGCACGGGTAAGTGTATGCCCTTGGGTTGCATTATGCTCATGACGATTAACACCTTTAAAGAATACCCGCCTACCATTTACCAGAAAGTTATTATTTACCAGTTCTACAGTGCGGAAACCGATGCGCTGAGGAATAACCTCCAGCACTTCTCCTTTTTTATCTTTAAGTGTGATGAATAGTGTATACAGATTTGGTGTTTCTGCAGTCCATGCTGCAACATTTTCTACCTGTGTATTAAAGCTAACCGTACTTTTAAAATTTCCAAGAGCTGTTTTAACCCCTTTTGTTTCATCTTTGTAAACAGATTTACCTTTAGAATCTACCAAGTCTAATTCTATAGCGAAGCTATCAGGCTTGCTGTGCATGGTTTTCTTGTCTATTCTGTAATTGTCTATTTCGGCAGTAAATGAAAGAACCCCATTTTTATATGATTTATCCAGTGTTGCAATTGCTTTAAAATCTCTTACATCTAATTTTGGTGTAGCATACAGATAAACATCTCGCTCAATTCCCGAAATACGCCACATATCCTGGCACTCCAAATAACTTCCATCACTCCAGCGGTACACTTGCAAAGCAACCAGGTTTTCTCCGGGCTTTATATACCTGGTAATATCAAATTCTGCTGCAAGTTTACTGTCTTCGCTATAGCCTACTTTTTTACCATTTACCCATATATAAAACGCGGATTTTACAGCCCCGAGATGAATAAATACCTGGCGGCCATCCCAATTTTGAGGCAGACTAAATTTTTTACGATAAGACCCTACCGGGTTATTATCTACTGGAATATCAAAAGGAGGATTCATTTTAGCGCCGGTATTTTTAAGGCCGGCAAATTCGTATGGCTGATTTACATAGATAGGCAAGCCATATCCATTGGTTTCCCAATTGGCAGGCACTTTAAAATTATCCCATTTGCTATCGTCGAAATCTGTTTTAAAAAAATCATCCGGACGCTTACGCGGGTCCTGTACCCAATTAAATTTCCATTGGCCATTTAAGGTTAAAAAGTAATCGGATTTTTCTTTCTCTCTCTTAGAAGCCAGATTTTTGTTTTCAAAAGCAAAAGCTGATGCTCGCATTGGCATTCTATTAACTGAGACTACTTCGGGGGTTTGCAGTTCAGACGGCAATTGCTGTCCAATTACAGCCGAGGTAGCCAATAATAGAGATAGGGTTGTTAAAAAAGTTCTCATTTGTATTCTTAGATTGTATTATCCACCCTCGAACCTAATTATATTTTGGTTAAAACATTAGCGCAAACGTTTGACTTAAATTTAGTTCAACATTTTAATTATGGTTTTCATACATTTAATTTATAACACAAACCACACATAAATGAACATGAAAAGAACCACCCTGTTTCTGCTTGCATTTCAGTTTTTACTTAGCACAGTTTGCCTAGCAAAAGCCCAAAATAGCGCAGAACCTGAAACCATTACCATACCGCTTGGCGGGAATGGATGGGTAAACGAAAACTCGACAGCCAGCATTAAAAAGGAAGGTATAACCAATTGGTCTGCCGCTAGCGATGTAATTACCATCTATTTTAGAACAGAATCTTCCGGAGAAGCAGAGATTTCTTTAAAACTAAGTGTCCCGGAGGGGAAAAGTAAAATAAGTCTCACTGCCGAGGGCACGACTCTTGTGAAAGAAGTAGGTAATCTGGGCTCTGCTATAGTTAAAATAGGAAGCATTACCATTAAACAGCCTGGATATGTGAAGATAGAGCTAAAAGGACTTTCTAAAACAGGAGGTTTTTTTGCAGAGGTATCTGATTTAATTGTAAGTGGCAGCGAAGAGCTTTTAAAAGGTGCTGCTTACGTTAAAAACGATGAAGGCAATTACTTTTATTGGGGTCACAGAGGCCCATCTGTACATTTGGGTTACAAAATTCCTGCTGAAGCAGAAAACAATACGGAATGGTTTTACAATGAAATTCAGGTTCCGGTAGGTGAAGATAAATTAGGTACGTACTTTATGTCGAATGGCTTTAGCGGAGGATACTTCGGGATGCAGGTAAATTCACCAACTGAGCGTAGGGTTTTATTTTCTATTTGGAGCCCATTCTCCACTGACGATCCTAAATCCATTCCAGACAGCATGAAGGTTGTATTGCTTAAAAAAGGAAGCACAACAAAAACAGGCGAATTCGGCAATGAGGGTTCTGGCGGTCAGAGCTATATGTTTTATCCATGGAAAGCTGGAAAAAGTTATGCTTTTTTAATAAGAGCACAACCTAATAAAGACAAAAAAACGACGATATATACCGCCTATTTTAAGGATTTGGAAAAAGGAAACTGGCAACTTGTAGCCAGCTTTGAACGTCCAAAGTCCGGAGAGTATTTAAAAGGACTCCATTCCTTCTTAGAAAACTTCTCTCCATCAACAGGCGATCAATCCCGCAAAGCAAAATATAAAAATCAATGGGCCATTGATTCTGAAGGTAATTGGCATGAAGTTACCGCAGCAACATTTACAGCTGATGCCACTGCAAGAGAGAATTACAGGAAGGATTATGCAGGAGGAACAGAAGATTCGTCATTCTTTTTAAAGAATTGTGGCTTTTTTAATGATTTCACTCCAATAAAAACTCCTTTACAAAGAAAATCATCTGGAAAAGAACATCCTGAAATTGATTTTAAAAAACTGCCGTAAGGCCTATAAGGGTGTTTAAATCAAGTTTTGGACACCCTTATTAACTCATCACTCCTATTTTTGAGCCACTCCAGTCTGGGAACAGCACCTTATCATTATTAATTCTTAAATGCTTATCGGCAACCTCACTAAACACAGCTCTAAAATCTGTAGTAACTGCAAGGTCTCTTCCATCTTCAAGGTTTTCAATTGCAAGAGGATTCACTATACCATGTACTAATCCTCCCTTTACTCCATTTCCAAGAATAAAGTTGCAGGAAGCCCTGCCATGATCTGTCCCTCCGGTTCCGTTTTGTTTTACTGTTCGGCCAAACTCAGTCATGGTCATAACCGTTACGTCATCTTGCAGCGTATCTATGTCTGTCCAAAAGGCCATAATACTTTCACTGAGATCATTTACATTTCTTGCAAAAATTCCGGTTTCTCTTCCCTGATTAAAGTGAGTATCCCATCCTCCCGATTCAGCAAATGCCACTTCCATCCCTACATTCATTTTGATTAGCTGTGCAATCTGCTTCAAAGAATTTCCTAAGGCTGAATTAGGATAGATAACTCCATTGGTGGGTTTATAATTTTTCACATCTGTTTTTTGAAGCATTTTTATGGCTTCAAAACTCTCTTTCCCGGTTTCTTTTAATAGACCAGAGGAAGTTTGATCGTAAAGATCTTCAAAGCTTTTAGCAGCCATGTTGGCTCCATTAACATTACCCCTCATTTGAATGTTAAAATCTTGCAGGTTGCTAATGGCTACCGCGGGATTATCACCATAAAAAGATCTTGGTAAGGATGAAGTTAAGCTCACTCCTCTGAGGGGCGTTACTCCGTCGTGCCCAAGCAAGCCAACGGCTCTGTTTAGCCACCCACTTTCAGTACCTTTTTTAAAAGGCGTACCTGATTCCATATAATCCTGTGCGTCGAAATGAGAGCGTGTATTATTTGGAGAACCTATTCCGTGTACTATTCCCATTCTTTTTTCTCTAAATACCTGTTCAAAGGAGCCCATTGAAGGGTGTAACCCAAAACGGCCATCCAAATCTATCAAGGGTTTATTTGCAGAAGTTTTAGCAGCTGACATAAACAGAGACGGTCTCGCAGTCCTTAAATATTCGTCTGTAAAAGGAGTTACCGCCATAAGTCCATCCATAGCTCCCCGCTGAAAAATGCAAACTAGTATTTTCCTTCTTTCAAAAAGGCCTGGTTGCTTTATCCCGGCAACAGCATCGGCCAGAAAACCTGGTACTCCACCCATCCCTATTCCAAATAAGGCAAGTCCTCCTGCTTTTAAAAATCCCCTTCTTGATGTCATGATAGTTTTTTATTTAAATCTATTTACGTTGGAATTCAGGAGAACCAAGAATTACACCTACTACCTGAGCCAATTCTGAATTCTTCACATCTTCTTTTTTAGTTATTCTACCCTTTTTAACGCCTCCCATAACTTCGGTGTTGTCAATATTCGATGCTACGGGCGTGTTTTTCTCAGCAGCTATTTCTACTTTTTTATTTAAATCGGGATCCTTAAGCATAGGTTTCAATCTCTTTATGGTAGCGTCAAGATTACGTTCGGGCATAATGATCTTGCTGTATGTTGTTAAAGCTGCCTCAGCACTCTCGGGTTCATGATTATTGTTTAAAGCCGCCAGGTCAACCTTTATTCCTGGGATGCGCTGAGAAGCAAGTGCCAAACCAAAATTCATTCGGTTTAATAATGCTCCGGTATTAATCCAGTATTGACCCCTATCTGGGAATCCTGTTGGAGCCTGATAATAGTACATCTTTTGTCCCATTTTGTTGATCCAGCTAAACAACTGATATGGTTGTGTAATTTGAGCATCTAAACTCCGTACTGCGCTAATGGCAAGTTCAAAAGGCGACTTTGTTTTTTCCCTTAAAGCATCAACCTTCCAGAATTCGGGAGAAGAAACCATGATGATCATTACCTGTTTTATATCTCCGTCTGTTTTAATAAATGTTTTTGCCATTCTATCTATAAGCCGTGGAGATGGTTGATCGCTTACAAATTTTGTTGCAATCTTTTTTGAAATGAATTTTGCCGTAGAAGGATGATGGGCAAGCATGGTTAGTAAGGTTACACCTTCCTCATACCCACCATTGGCAGAGAATCGTTTGCCAAGCACTGTTTTCTCTCCATTATCATGCCGGGTGGGCACAAATAAGAAATCTCCCTGATGCACAAACCCTCTTTTTTCAAGATTAGTTTCCCCAACATTATCCATCAGCTTTTTCATTCCTGCACCATATCCATCTTCGCCCATTGGAGCAATAGTCCAGCCCGTTAATACCCTTGCCGCCTGCGTTACATCGTTCTGGTCATACCCCCCATCCACGCCAAGTGTATGTAATTCCATTACCTCACGGGCATAATTCTCGTTTAATCCCCCTTGTTTCTTTTTAACCTGTGCTTTCCTATTCTTATTGCCACCTTTTGTTTGTACAGAATCATTTCTGACAGCTGCGGGTTGCCCGCTGCTACTAAAATTATCTAAATAGATAAGCATTGCAGGGGACTTAGCCGTAGCCAGCAGCAAATCGTTGAACTTACCAGTTACATTGGGTCTGATCACATCCCGTTCAAAAGCAGGAACAAAAGAAGCGCATTGGTTTTTGGTCAAAGAGACATTAAAGTGATTGAACCAGAAATCGGTAAGTAACTCCCGTAATTGATTATTCGTATAAGCAGCTCTTAAAATTTTCTGGTTAATAAACTGACGATATAGCTCTTGTTGGGGCTTTAGTCCATTCATTTCCATATACTCTTTAATCTGCTTTTTATACGCTGCCTGATTTCCTTTATTTACCGAATCTTTATCTATAGCTCCATCTTTAATGGCCATACGCAATACTCTTGCTGATCTGGGATATTTATTTTCTACATCAGTATTACTTAAATTGATATCATCAAATTGGGCCAACATTTTATCCAGCTCTTCATCTTGTAAGCTGCCTTCCAGCTGTTGTATAAACCATTTCTCTAAACCTATTTTCAGAACACGATCTACGTCTCCAGCCTTGGGGCCGTAAGTAAATCTGCTTAGCATGTGTTCGGCTGCCTGTCGCTCACTTAGTCCTGCTTGCTTGTAAGGGAATTTCAATTTTACAGTAACTGATTCCTTTTGAAAAAAAGAGCATAGGGTAATAAAAAACAAAACAAATACTAAAGAGAAGAGGATCTTAATGGATGTTTTCATAGTTGTTTTGTTGGATTATGTTGGTATGACAATTAAAACGTCAAAAAGATTAATCAGCATATAACTTATTATGAATAGAGAAATCCGTCATTAAGATTTGAACGTATATATGCTTATAAGCGTTGAAAATTTCATTGAAGTAAGACTTTAGGGTGGTGATCAATATGGCCGATGTAATTAAAAAGCATCGGCTTTTTTGTTTTGTCAGGGATTTTTAATTTTTGATATCTGCAATTCCCTTCACTATCGTTTTTCTATAATTTTGCTTTGTCTTAATATTGAATTAACATGAAGTTTGACTTATCACCAATCGATATCGTTAATGATATTTCCAAAGAGGAATTCGAAAAGAACTACTTGAACGCCCGCAAACCGCTCATTATAAAAAACATGTCGAAGACATGGCCTGCATACGACAAGTGGAATTTAGACTACATGAAATCTGTTGTCGGCGATAGAACTGTTCCCTTATATGACAGCTCTAAAGCTGATCCTTCAAAACCGATTAATGCTTCAGCAGCTGAAATGAAGTTCGCAGATTATGTAGAATTAATTAGAAACACACCTACCGACCTCCGCATTTTTTTGTTTGACCCCATTAAACAAGCACCTAAACTACTGGATGACTATCGTGCACCGAAAGAATTGATGGGCGGTTTCCTGGACAGCTACCCAAACATGTTTTTTGGTGGAAAAGGTTCCGTTACTTTTTTGCATTATGATATAGACCTTGCTCATATTTTTCATACCCATTTTAACGGTCGCAAACATGTGATCCTTTTTGAAAACAAATGGAAAGAGCGCCTTTATCAAATTCCATATGCTACTTATGCATTAGAGGATTATGATGTTGAAAAGCCAGACTTTAATAAATTTCCGGCACTGCAAGGTGTTAAAGGAGTTGAAGCATTTCTGGAGCATGGCGACACTTTATTTATGCCTACGGGTTACTGGCATTGGATGAAATATCTTGATGGGTCTTTTTCTATTAGCCTAAGGGCCTGGGATAAATCATTAGCGGTAAAAGTAAAAAGTTTATATAATCTTACCCTTCAGCGTAAGTTTGATGATTTTATGAAAGCTAATTTCAAAGAAAAGTACATGACCTGGAAAGAGAATCTGGCTATCAAACGAGCAAACAGAGCGCTCGCCAGTCAGCAACCCTGTTAATAATGATCTAATCTTAATTTATTTGAAATAGCAGCTATGAAATAAATTAAGAATGACGTTATGAAGAGAAGGATTTTTTTATCTAAGTTTGTTCTAAATAAGGTCGGTAAACAGGCATTTCGCCGTTAACACGTATCTTATCATTAAAACTTATGAGTTTTATTTTAAAGCCGGTAGATACCGTTGAGAGCATCAGCCCCGCTGATTTTAAAAAAAATTATTTAGATGCCAGACGCCCTTTGATCATTAAAGGACTGACTAAAACATGGCCGGCAAGAGAAAAATGGACGACCGACTATTTAAAAGAAATAGGAGGAGATCTGAAAGTTAGCTTGATGGACAATTCTAAGGCTGATCCGTCGAAACCGATTAATGCATCTGTAGCAGAGATGAGATTTGGGGATTATCTTGATCTTATTAAATCTAAACCAACAGAACTGAGGATCTTTTTCTTTAATCTGTTTAAACATGTTCCTAACCTGGTAAATGATATTGTTATTCCTAAAGATTTAATGGGAGGCTTTATTGAAAGCATGCCTGCTATGTTTTTTGGGGGATCGAACTCGGTTACCTTTTTACATTACGATATAGATTTACCTCACCTTTTCCATACCCACTTCGGTGGAAGAAAGCACATTATCCTTTTTGATAATAAATGGAAGAAGCGCTTGTACTGTATCCCTAATGCAACCTACGCATTAGAAGATTATGACGTAGCCAATCCTGATTTTGAGAAATTCCCAGCACTTAAGGGGGTTGAAGGTTATGAAGTTTTTCTTGAACACGGTGATACCCTGTTTATGCCTACCGGTATGTGGCATTGGATGAAATATCTTGACGGCTCTTTTTCGTTAAGCCTAAGAGCGTGGGATGCGTCAATTACAAGAAAGGCCCAGAGTGTATTTAACCTTGCTATTAAAGGAGGTGTTGACAGTATTTTAAAAATGGCATTTAAAGCTCCTTACGCTAAGTGGAGAGAACGCCTGGCAATAAAAAGAGCTGAGAGAGCATTGGCAAACGGCAGCCCTAAATAGGCTGCCGAAACTTCTCTGCCTGAGGTATTTTTACAACTGGATAACATTATTAACACCTCAAACTTTTACCTTCGATAATTCGTTTATAATGAATATATGAGAGGTTTCCATTTTTCTAATTTCCAACCCGATGATTTACCGAAAGGTGGCTTTGATGAATTGCTTAAGCTTTTCACCCAGCTTTTGAATTATACTGCAGGCGATGCCGGGGAGGCATTGGCCTGGATGAACGAGCTGGACAAGAAATATAAGTTCACAAATAACGAATATGGGATGGGTGATTTTATTGATGACCTTAAGGAAAAAGGTTATTTGAAAGAGAACCCGGCAAATGGTGACTTAAGTATAACTGCCAAAACAGAGCAAACCATACGTAAATCTGCCCTTGAAGAGATATTCGGCCAATTAAAAAAAGCCGGAAAGGGTAACCACAACACCAATATATCAGGCATTGGCGAAGAGAAAAATGCAGACAGAAGAGAATTTACTTTTGGTGACAGTTTAGATCAGATAGACATTACCGCGTCAATCCAGAATGCCCAAATAAACCACGGCATTGCTAACTTTACGTTAACAGAGCGAGATCTGGAAGTAGAGGAAAAAGACTATAAGACCCTTACATCGACCGTACTGATGATAGACATATCACATTCTATGATTCTATATGGTGAAGACAGGATAACGCCCGCTAAAAAAGTAGCTATGGCGTTGGCAGAGCTAATTAAAACCAGATATCCTAAAGACACGCTGGATATTGTTGTATTTGGCAATGATGCATGGCCTATATCAATTAAGGATTTGCCTTATTTACAAGTAGGGCCTTACCACACAAATACTTTTGCCGGATTGGAATTGGCAGCCGATTTACTACGCCGTCGTAAAACCCATAACAAACAGATTTTCATGATTACGGATGGTAAACCAACTTGTTTAAAAGAAAACGGCAGATATTACAAGAACAGTATGGGGCTTGACAGAAAGGTGGTTAATAAAACCTTAAATATGGCGGCTCAATGCAAACGACTAAATATCCCAATTACCACGTTTATGATAGCCCAGGATCCTTACCTGCAACAGTTTGTACGAGAATTTACCCAGATCAACGGAGGAAGAGCATTCTATAGTTCCTTAACCGGCCTTGGAGAATACATATTTGAAGATTATATAAAGAACAGACGGAAAACAGTCAGATAAGTTCTAAGCGCTCAATTCGAAAAGATAAGACATGGATTACAACAACATAAAAACACTTGGCCAACTAAAGGCCTCAAGCTATAAATCATTATCTGTAAAAGACGAGCTTCGTAAGAATCTGATTGTTCAGCTTAAAAATAAGGATGCTGGATTTGAAGGCATTTTAGGATATGATGAAACCGTGATTCCGGAATTGCAAACGGCTATTCTTTCGCGCCATAATATTTTATTGTTGGGTTTACGCGGTCAGGCAAAAACACGTATTGCCAGGCTGATGGTAAATCTTTTAGATGAGTATATTCCATACGTAAGCGGAAGTGAGATTTTTGATGACCCTTTGAACCCTATTTCATGGTACGCAAAGCATGAAATATTAATTCATGGCGACAATACCCCTGTTAGCTGGCAGCACCGTAGCGAAAGATATACTGAAAAACTGGCTACTCCCGATGTAACCGTAGCCGATTTGATTGGAGATGTTGATCCAATTAAAGCTGCTACCTTAAAATTAACGTACAACGACGAACGGGTAATTCATTTTGGTTTAATACCCAGAGCTCATAGAAGCATCTTTGTAATTAATGAGCTGCCCGATTTGCAAGCGCGCATACAGGTGGCATTATTTAATATGCTACAGGAAAAAGATATTCAGATAAGAGGTTTCAAGTTACGCTTGCCATTAGATGTACAATTTGTTTTTACTGCAAACCCGGAAGATTATACCAATAGAGGCTCTATTGTGACGCCGCTGAAAGACCGCATAGAAAGCCAAATCCTAACCCACTATCCTAAAACCATTGACATTTCCAGAAAGATAACCTTCCAGGAAGCAAAAATAACAGAAGAGCAAAAAGCGAACATCGAAGTAGATGGCCTGGTTAAAGATCTGATAGAACAAGTTGCATTTGAGGCCAGAAAAAGTGAGTTTATTGATCAAAAGTCGGGGGTTTCAGCAAGGTTAACCATTACCGCTTATGAGAACCTCATTAGTACTGCAGAACGAAGAATGTTGATTAATGGAGAGAAAAGCACATCCATAAGACTTTCTGACCTGGTAGGCATTATTCCAGCAGTAACCGGAAAAATTGAACTGGTTTACGAAGGTGAATTGGAAGGACCTGCAAAGGTTGCGAATACACTCATCGGCAAAGCAATTAAAAGTTTATTTGCTCGCTATTTCCCTGATCCGGAAAGAGCCAAAAAAAGTAAAACCGCTAACCCATACACTAACATAACCGAATGGTTCACAGATGGAAATACACTAGATATAGCCGACTCCCTTACACAGGCAAAGTACGAAAAGCAGCTTAGGGAGGTTAACGGCCTATATGATCTGGTTAAAAAATTCCATCCTAAACTAAGCGAAAACCAAACCTTATTGTTAATGGAATTTGTACTGCATGGTTTGGCGGAATATTCACAGTTAAACAAAAAATATCTTGAAGGGGGATTCGGATTCTCAGATATGTTTGAAAGCTTATTTAACACCGAACTTGGTGATGACGACGACGATGACATTAATTTCAGGTAATCTTATTAATAAAAATACTTAAATGGGACGACTACCCGCACTTATAATTTTATCTGTTTTACTTCTGGCTTTCGATTACTACTGTTATCGGGCAATATTATCCGTATTTAAAAAATGGAAGCCAACTACAAAAAAACTGTTTTCAATAATTTGGTGGACGTACACCGGTATTCTTGTAATAGGCGTGTTTGCAGCGATTTATGTTCCTTCTTACTTACCTTTATATTTAAGCCTTCGATCAGTTATTCTTGTGGCATTCTTTTTAACCTTGGTTTGTAAAATAGTAATGCTGCCGTTTTTATTGATTGATGACATAAGGAGATTAATTGTTAAAATAAACAGGTTCTTCAAAAGAAAAAACACAGCAGTTTTGACTGAGAAAGAGCCCCAAACTATGGTTGGAGAACCTATAAGCAGATCGTCGTTTATTATAAAAGCTGGATTAATCACAGCTGCTATTCCCTTGACCTCTCTTACCTGGGGCATTTCCTCTGGCGCCTACGACTATAAGATAAAAAGGAGGACTTTAGTGCTCCCGAACCTCCCAAAGGCTTTTGAAGGAATCAGATTTGGTCAGATCTCGGATATCCACTCTGGAAGTTTTTATAATAAGAAGGCGGTACAGGGCGGTGTAGAAATGCTCCTGGCAGAAAAACCTGACTTTATCTTTTTCACAGGAGATCTTGTTAATGATATGGCCACTGAGATGCGCGACTATCAGGATCTGTTCAGTAAAGTTAAAGCACCCCTTGGAGTGTATTCCGTACTCGGAAATCATGACTATGGCGATTATCATTTTGGTGGCGCACCATCAGCTGCTAAAGCTAAGAACCTGCAGGATGTAATTAAAACCCATAAAGTAATGGGTTGGGATTTACTGATGAATGAGCATCGCCGGTTAAAGATAGATGGCGAGGAGATTGGAGTATTAGGGATTGAAAATTGGGGAATGGGCCGTTTTCCAAAGTATGGCCGGATGGACCTGGCAACTAAAGACACAGATGATCTACCTGTAAAGCTACTACTATCTCACGATCCTTCTCATTGGAGGCAAGAGGTTTTGAAAAAATATCAACAAATAGATGCTATGTTTAGTGGCCATACTCATGGCATGCAGTTTGGCGTAAGAACTGAACATTATCAGTGGAGCCCTATACAATACATATACAAAGAATGGGCTGGTCTTTACAAAGAACAAAATCAACAACTTTATGTAAATGTTGGTTATGGCTTTCTAGGTTATCCAGGAAGGGTTGGAATTTTACCGGAAATAACGATATTTGAATTGAAGCGGGCCTAATTAAATTAACCGCCTCTCTGCAAATGATTAAAAGAATACTTCTTTCTATTCTTGATTTCCTGCTATTCAGCAACCTGTTTATAGGTATTTGTGCGGTTGCCCAGGGCTTGGTAACCTATCATCTTTTACATGTTCCTGCAGATAAATATATACTTGCATTCTTATTCTTTGCTACAGTAGGTCTTTACAACTTTAGTATGTTATTGGCCAAGCCTAAAGACCCCGGAAATTCACCATACATTAGAGTTAGATGGATATTTTCACATCATCGCCTAATCATTTCAATTACACTGATTTGTATTTTGTGTTTAATTCCACTCGGCTTATGGTATTTAAGCTTGGAATCTAAACTGCTGATGGTATTTACCGGATTAATGGCTGTTGGCTACAATGTACCTTTCCTAACACTAAATAAGCAGCAAATCGGTTTAAGAAATATCCCGGGAATTAAGCTATTTCTGATCGCTCTTGTTTGGTCTATAAGCAGTGTATTGCTACCAATAGTTGAACTTGAACACAGCTATCAGATCAATATCTCCTCGGCCGAAACCCTCTTACTTGTAGCCAAACGCTTTTTATTTATTGCGGCCATTACTGTTCCCTTTGACATCAGAGATTTGTTTCAAGATAAGCTGTATGCACTTAAAACAATCCCTGTAATGCTTGGAGAAAAAAAAGCTTACGTCTTCTGCCAATTTTTACTCGGCCTCTATGTCTTGCTGTTAATTCTATTCAGACAGGCAACAGTAGGAGACATCGTTGCCCTTACCCTAACCATAATCTTAACGGGCTGGCTGATCTTTAAATCCAATATCAAAAAGAATGAATACTACTATTTCTTCTATCTTGATGGAACCATGGTTCTACAATACCTCGCATTACTACTCGTTACCTGGATTACGCAGTTATAAAAATAAGTTACGCTGGGTTAAAGCGATATCCAACACCTCTTACCGTTTGCAGTAATTGCGGATTATCAGGATTAAGCTCTATTTTTTTACGTAAGCGTACAATGTGCATATCAAGAGTTCTGGTATTCACATCAGAATTGTACCCCCAAACAACCAACATAAGTTCATCTCGGTTAATTACCTTATTCGGATTCCTTAAAAAGTAAAGTAAAATCCTGTTTTCAAGAATTGTAAGCTCTATCTTTTTCCCGTTTCTGAATAGTGTATGGATATTAGGGTGATGTTCCATATTTCCGAAACGATGGATCTCTGAACGGTCATTATTAAGCAGATATTTAACCTTACTATCCAACATTGCAACCAGAACATCCATATTAAATGGTTTAGTTACATAATCTGAAACTCCAAAATTATAAGCATCTATCTTATCCACATCCTGAGCTTTAGCTGTCATCATGATGATCAAATTCTCGAACCCCTGTTTTCGTACTTCTTCACAAACTTCGGCACCCTGTTTACCAGGTAACATCCAATCTAAAAGAACAATATCAGGCTGCTCATCTATTATCATTTTTTCGGCAGTTAAACCATCACCAACCTCCAAAACATCATAGCCTTCGGCTTTTAAACGATGTACAACCAGAAAGCGTAAATTCTCGTCATCTTCAACTATCAGTATTTTAATTCCCTTAGACATAATTTTTTATTTATTTGAATATAAATGCAAACGTATAATGGTACTAGTCATTATATGGCAGTACAATTTTAAACTCTGTTCCTTTATCAACTTTACTTTTTACCGTAATCTCGCCACTCATAAAGTTAACGAGTTCCTTACAGAAAGCCAAACCCAGACCAACGCTCCCATTCTGGTTGTACTGGTTTTGTATGCGAAAAAATTTCTTAAATATATTATTAATTTCTGACGAAGGAATTCCTATTCCCTGATCCGCAAACCGGAATACTACTCTTCCCTTAATAAGTCTGGCAGAAATGTGAAGCCGTTTCCGCTCTTGTGGCGAATACTTATAGGCGTTTTCTGCCAGGTTATCAAAAAGACTTCCCAGTAATACCGGATCGGTAACAAATGTTTTGAATCCGCTTACATCAAAAGTAAAATCAAAATCGGGGTGTTTAAGTCTATGTGATTCAACCGTACTTTCAATAAAATCATTAATATTAATTTTCTCGGAGTTTAGCTGTATTGCCTTATTCTCAATCTGAGTAAAGGCAAGTAATTTGTTCATTAAACCATTCAGCTTATCAGCCTCTTCATCAAGAATTTTTCCATAAAGTTTTAATTCTCTTTCGGTTAAACTAGATGCACTTTTAATGTTGTTTCCTGCAATCTTAATTACACTTACCGGAGTTTTAAACTCATGAGTAAGGTTATTCATAAAATCGTACTGCAGTTTAAACATCTTCTGATTAATATTTAAGTTTCTATAGATAAGGAATGCCACCAATACCAAAATACTGTAAAACAGCAATACACCTAAAGCAATCGGAAGGAAATAACTGAGGATTTCCTTATCAATAAAGGATTTAGAAGAGATAAAATAAAGCTTAAAATCTGAAAATGGTCCCGGCAAGGTTATCTCAGTAGTAACATATAATGAAGAGGTTTCAAGGGGATCATATGTTAACGGTTCAATTTTAATATATTGATATAATAGAGGTCTAGAGTTGATGATCTTGATTTTATATGGATCCAATTGAAAAGAAAGCATGTCCTGCTGATAAATCGGCTGTGGATTTAAAGATTTTCTCATCATTGTTTTGTACATCTTAAGATCCTCTATCCTCGGTATATTCAAATAGGTAATCTTGTTAGACCGTACATTACTAAAGTTACTAAACAGTTCATCCTGGCTAGGTACGCGAGTGGTATCCAAACTCTCAATATACGATACCAGCTTCAATGCTAAGGCATTAAAATCGTCCCCTGCAATGAAATTACGGGTATTATCACTTGAGAATAGCTTAACCGAATCCATTGGAACCAAGCTTCCAAACTGATAAATACTTTTAGGGCCAAAAGAGAACTTTCCGATATTTAAACCATCAGTTACCGGGGTATTTTTAACTTCAGAATCATAAAAGATTACCTTAGATACAAAGGGATATTCCAGCAACACGGTGTCAACAAAGTTAGATGCAGTGGCCGAATCCAGATAACCATTATAATAAGAAACCTCAGGTAGTTTTTTCTGAAAGAAATCATTATATGGCCTAATACTTTGTTCAAGTACGTTTACCTTTTCAGAAACAAATTGGTTTTCTATATACTTTGTACTAAATCTATAGGCTAATAAAAGCGACAACATAAACAGCACCAACATCAAAATGATGAAAGTGAGTATTAATGGAAAATTCTTACGATAACCGCTTTTCTTCTCTGAAGACATGAGGTTGATTTTACTTCTTTTTTAGGTTAACTTCTAAAAACGATTCAAGAGCTGTATATAGTTTTTGTCGTCCCTCATCGTTTTTACTATAGAATGGATCACCATCATTTTCCAAATAAGTCACGCTTATATTTCTCTTTTGGAGATTTTTTACGAACTGTATGGTTTCACCAGCATTTATATTCGGATCCTTGGTGTTTTGAGCAATAAATAAAGGTTTCTCTATCCTATCTACCTGAAACAAGGGAGAAGACTGGCGCATTTTATCTACGTCAGTAAGTGGATTTCCTATAACCTCATAGTACATTTGTAATTTCGGTTTTAAAAATGGTGGTATTGATTTCAAATAAGTGAATAAATTAATCACCGCAGAATTTGAAGCACCACATGCATAAGTCTTATTTTCAGAATATAAACCATTAAGTGCAATGTATCCACCAAAACCAGTTCCATATATTCCAATCCTTTTAGGATCGGCAATTTTTTTACTGATCAGCCACTTAACGCCATCATTAATGTCATGTTGTATTTTACATCCCCACTCTTTAAAACCAGCAGCCATAAAAGCTTTACCATAACCAGTAGACCCTCTGTAGTTTACTTGAAAAACAGCATATCCTCTGTTTGCAAGAAACTGCACTTCTGGATTATAACCCCAAATATCTCTTGCCACTGGCCCATCGTGAGGCAGCACTACAACCGGCAAATTCTCGACTTTCATTTTTAAAGGTAATGTTAGATATCCCTCTATTTTCATCCCATCTCTTGAAACATAACTGACAGGTTTCATCTCGCACATTTCGTCTTCATTAATAGCTGAATTGAAATCGCTCAATTTTCGAATTTTCCCTGTTTCAGAAAAATAAAGGTAGTAGGACCCTGGATTACGATCGGTAAACGTTCTTACAATAAAAACGGTCTCTGCTTTATCCCTATCAATTATCCTTGTTTCTGTTTTAGGGAGTAATTTATCCAGATTATTGTAAATTAATTTTACCGAATCATCCAGATAATGCTTCTCTTTTTTCCAGGTTTCATAAACAACAAAAGACATTTTCTGCTTTCTCCTTGAATACTGAGCGTCAGTAATATTTATAGTCTCGTCACCAAACAAAACCTTAATCTCTTTCCCGGTCTTACAATCAAGCTCAACCAAGGCCCCTTTATCACGGTTTACATTGGAAATAGCATAAATAACGTTTAGTTTATTTTTAGCAAAAGCAATTGGTCTTAACGTATTTTTAAAGTTATTTGTTACTATCGGCTTAAATGCGTCGTTTTCGCTTTCTCTGTATAACAATGTTTCATTTACACCATCACTGCTTGTTGCCAATCGGAGTTTACCTTCAGAATCTGTGGTCCAGTCTGTAATATTTCCCGGATTTTTTGCAGCCATTTGCATTTCCCCATTACGAACATTTAAACGATAAACATCAAAAACTGTTGAGTCTCTTTTGTTAGACGAGACAAGCAGGTATTTATCGTCCATCAATTGATCATCAAGAACCTTTATTCTGCTCTTTTCGTTATTCGTTAGCTGCCGCTCATTCTTACCATCCTTATTAATAATAAATATATCAGAGAGCCTAAGCGCAGGATCCGTTTCTTTATAATAAATGAGCTCATCCTTACTTACCCAAAAATAGAAGATAATGCTCTTTTCCTTTAATTGAGTTATCTTTTTCCCCTTACCTGTCTCAATATCCTCAACATATAAATTTTGATTCTTGCCCTCTAATTTCAGATAAGACAAGTTCCTGGCATCTGGTGAAACCCTATAGCCTATCCTATTTTGCGATTTAAAAAAATCGTCGATAGGCATAACTCTCACTCCCCCCTTTTGTGTACAGGCTAAAGCAAAAAGTGATAAGAAAAGAAAAAAATATTTTTTAAATACAACCATATCATTTTTCTGCTTACAAAGCTACGGAACCCTACCAGTGTAAATCAGTTTACACCAATATTGTTACCTTAAACCCCCATTTCAATATGCTCAAAATAAATTAAATATTTAACTAATATGAATTATCAGTTCCTTAGAAACAATCTTTAAAACCCGTCAAATCAATAATTGCCTCATAACCAAAGAAAATAAATATTAAATAATAGAAAACATTCCTTGAGTAACATTTAAAATACGCTTTTATGTTTTTACCAATAGAAGGGAAATTAGAATTCAAATCATTATTTTAGGGACTCTATTGATAGTCCATCCCTGATGAAAAAATTAATTCTGATTTTATTATTCTCTTATACAAGCTTTCTTTGCTCAGCTCAAAGCAGCGTTGATGAAGGATTGGCTTTTCAATATTACCAGCAAGGCCAGTATCAGGAAGCCTCTGTTTTACTGGAGAAATTGTTCAATGCGACTAAGAATGATACTTATTTTGACCTCTGGTATACCTCCCTTATTAAGCTCAAAAAACTAGATGAGGCCGAAAAGATTGCCAAAAAACTAATTAAACAAAATCCAAAAAACTTACATTATACAATGGCTCTTGCCCGTGTTTATCAGGAAAAGGGACAAATAGATGCGGCAAATAAGGCATACTCAGAAACGCTGAACAATTTGCCGGCAGATGAGTTTAAGATAAGAGAGGTTGCTAATATATTCTATAGCTTTCAGGCATATGATCTCGCTATATCAACCTTCTTACAAGGAAGAAAGATGCTTAACAATGAAAAGATTTTCACTTACGAACTTTTAAGTATATATCGTTTTAAAAAGGATAAGAACATGCTTGTGCAGGAGTACATTAATGCACTCGCTCAAATGCCTGAATTATTGCCCCAGGCAGAAAGTGTACTCTCTTCTATTTTTGAAGACAACGCCGATTACCTTATTTTACAAGCTGCCTTGTTAAAAAAAATACAGAAGGAACCGCAAACAGAGATTTATACCAAACTTTTAATATGGCAATATCTTCAGCAGCAAGAATACGAAATGGCATTAAGGCAGCTAATAGCGCAGGATAAACGAGTTAAGGATGATGGAGCTATATTATTCAATACGGCCAATACTTTTATTGCTAATCAAGCCTATACTACTGCTATAAAGGCCTTTGAGTACATTGTAAGTAAAGGCAAGGAGAATCCATATTTTTTACCCGCAAAGGTAGAAATGATAGATGCAAAATATCAGCTGGTAATCACGGGTCAATTTGATAAAAAAGCAATTACAGATCTTGCTACAGAATACGGTTCTATAATTGATGAGTATGGAAAAACTGCTCAAACAGTTTTTGCAATGAAGAAACTGGCTAACTTACAAGCATATTATCTTAACGACTTACCTAAGGCTGAAAAAACGTTAGAAGACGCATTAACTATCACCGGCCTTTCTGCAGCCGAAACAGGCCAGATGAAACTCGATCTTGGAGATATTTATATATTGACACAACAACCCTGGGAGGCTTTTTTAATTTACGAACAGGTGGCTAAGCAGTTTGAAAACCAAGCTGTAGGAAACGAAGCTCATTTCCGCTCAGCAAAACTTTCTTTTTATCAGGGCAATTTCTCCTATGCAAAATCCCAGGCAGATGTTTTAAAGGCATCAACATCTCAATTAATTGCTAATGATGCATTAAACTTGAGTTTAATGATTTCCGATAATCTTCAATCTAAGGTAGACAGCAATGCACTTAAAATGTATGCTGATGCGGAGATGCTTCAGTTTCGAAATCTTCCTGCAAAGGCTCTCATAAAACTGGACAGCATTGCAATCGCCTTCCCAAACAATAGCTTGACTGATGACATATTAATGGCAAAATCCAGAATATATATCAAAACAAATGAAATAAATAGCGCCATAAAGGTCCTTAAAGAACTTATAGACCAACAAGGAACCAGTCTTTGGGCCGACGATGCGCTATTTACATTAGCAGACCTATATGAGAAAAACCTGAAGAATAATGAAGAAGCTAAAGCATTATATCAGAAACTGATTAGTGACTATCCAGGTAGTATGTTTACCACAGAGGCCCGTAAGCGTTTTAGGAAACTTCGTGGGGATAATATTGGTACATAGTTCTATCTTTGCACCATGTTATTATACAATGTAACCACAATTATCGAAGATAACTCAGCAGATCGCTGGCTTCAATGGATGCAGGAGATCCACATTCCACAAGTAATGCAAACAGGATTATTTGTATCCAATAGGCTTCTTAAAGTAGTTGACTCTCCAAATGAAGGTGTAACATACTGTGCGCAGTATATAGCCGAAAACATGGATAATTACTTAGCCTACCAGGATAACTTTGCACCTGCTTTACTAGCCGAAGTGAATGAAAATTTTAAAAATCAGCAGGTGTCCTTTACCTCTCTGATGGAATATATCGCTTAATCCTATTTATGAATATTATAGAGACTCCCATTGCTAACCTTCTGGTTATTGAGCCCAAGGTTTGGAAAGACAACCGGGGATATTTTTACGAAAGCTACAATTCAAAGTTGTTTTCAGACGCAGGTATTGATGCTACCTTTCTACAAGACAATCAATCTTTTTCTCAGAAAGGTGCTTTACGTGGACTTCATGCTCAAAAAGCTCCATTTGAGCAAGGTAAGTTAGTAAGGGTTCTACAAGGCAGCGTTTTAGATATAGCAGTAGATATCAGAAAACAGTCTGAAACTTTTGGCCAATATTTCAGTATAGAACTTAGTGGCGATAACCATAAACAATTATGGGTTCCACCAGGATTTTTACATGGTTTTTTAACTCTTGAGGATGATACTATTTTCACCTATAAAGTAACTAATTACTATGACAAGGCTTCCGAAATTGGTGTAATATGGAATGATGCTGATATCAACATCGATTGGAGTAGTAGCATTGCAAAAGAAGATCTGATCCTCTCTGACAAAGACCTGATATTGCCCACTTTCAAAGATTTCGACAGTCCTTTTTAAAGATTGCACTTACTATCAACCCTGTAATTGTTCTGTTCGGCTTGCTAAGCCCTTTCTTTGACATCTGGGTGGCGGAGATCCATTAGGTACCTTTCATAAGGGTACAGACCTCCGATACACCTATAATACAGGTAGGTAACCCGTGTGTAACACCTGTTATTACTTAACCTGAACCGAACCATTTGTAGGGTCAGGTACAAGGAGAGACTGACTAAAATTACCTGTATTAAAAAAATATGTGCCGTAATATGCGCTCTGTGCGTTTTATGCGCAATAATACGTTTTAGGCGTTCTGTGCGTTTTCAGAATAATTGACATTATTGTTTGATCAAATCATACAACTCGTCCAATTTAGGCGAAAGAACGATCTCAATTCTACGATTCTTGCTTCTGCCCTCCGCTGTGGTATTGGCATCCAACGGCTGAAATTCGCCTTTCCCTGTTGCTGTCATACGCACACTCTCAACCTTACTAACTTCTGTCAGGTAGCGCACCACCGATGTTGATCGCAAAACACTTAAATCCCAATTGTCTTTAATTTGTCCCAGGTTAGTTATTTTTTGAGAATCTGTATGACCTTCAACAGCGATGTTAATTTCGGGCTGTTGCTTTAATACATCTGCCAGTTGACTTAAAGCTTGTTTCCCCTTCTCGTCAATAATAATACTTCCAGAAGGGAATAGCAATTTATCAGTAAGAGAAACATATACTTTACCATTTCTAATCTCCACAGTCAAACCGTTTTTAGTAAATCCTAGAAGTGCCTGCTGCAGTTTTTCCTTTAATTGATTGGTAGCCTCATCACGTTTACGTAATATCTCTTCAACTTCTTTTAAGCGTTGCTCACGTGTTTTTAAATCATTCGAAAGCTTGTTGATCTCCGTAGAACTCTTATTCTTTAGTTTAGCATAATTGCTATCCATTTCGGAATACTTGTTCTTCAGATCGTTTAATGCACTGCTTAATCCGGTAGTATCTTTTTTTAACCTTGCAATCAGACCCTCCAGATTTTCATTCTTTAATTGCGATTCTCCCCATCCTGTTTTTAATGAATCTTGTGTTGCTAGTAATGATTTATACTTTTTAGGAGACAGAACTACGCACGAACTGAATGCACTGGCAAACAGCCCAACGAATAAGAATAAGCTAATTTTTTTCATTAATGTGTTATTAATTTAGTGATCAGGAAAATTCGCGCAAGCCCATCATTTAGAGCTCTAACCCTATACGCGTTTTTCAATAAGTTTATTGCGCTACTGCGTTTCTCAAAAATAGAATAAAAGGATAAACATTTTCAAAAGCAGTTTTCAACTTATCAACGATTCCTGGTTTTAGGAATTCATCATCCCTTAAAGGACACACTGCTATAAAGCTCTTAAGTTTTAGAAATTCTATTTGAGGATGATCAGTATCATAGCCTTTCGGGGCATTTTTTAACGTATCTTCCTGACTTAGCGTAAAAGTATTTTTAAAACTTTTGTTATCAATTATGCTCAGAAATTCGGAAGTATTATAATCTATCTCTTCTCTTATACTTTTTAAAACAGGAGCTTCAGGCATCCAAAATCCAGCGCCAAGGAAACATTCTCCCGGCTGTATATGAAGATAATATCCCGGACCATGTATATTGCTCCCTTTTATACTAAAAGAAATCCCAAAGTTATTTTTATATGGATCTTTATTTTTACTAAAACGAACATCCCTATAAATACGTAACAGACATTTTTTTGCTGGTGTATCGATAGGAAATTCAGGGTCTACAGCTGCTAATTTGGGTATCAACTGATCAATAAATGCCAATACATTTGTTTTCGCAGTTTCATACCTACCCTTGTTTTCTGCGAACCATTCCCGGTTGTTGTTTTGAGCTACGTCTTTAATAAAAGCTAATGTTTCTGACTTAATCATGGCTTGTCGTAATAGGCGTTATACTTTATTTTTGGAGAAAGCCAATGTAATAAAATCACCCGGGAATAACGATAATTGAAAGGTGCCAAAATTAAACATCCTGTAAAGATTACAGTAAGATAAAGCCATAAAGATTCAAACTCAAGATTACCTCCTGAAAATACATAAGTAGCTATACCTAATGCAATCATCTCTGCACAATTCATAGCATAGCTCACATACATGGCCGCGTAAAAATAACCTGGCTCAATTTCAAAACGTTGACCGCAATGGCCACAAATGGTATTGGTGTGCTGTACGTTAAAGCCATAAAGACTTCCCGTAAAGATATCGCCTCTCCTGCATTGAGGGCATTTACCGTGTACGAGGGCGTATAACTTAGACGTTTTCTGCATAATTAACAGTTCTTTTGCGATATTTTATATACCACAACACGCCCATTCCTGATATTAGAAGATAAGGAATAGCCAAAAGGTACAAAATACCTGAGTTTAAACCTTTTCCCTGAGTATTACCGTTCTTTACACTTTGTTCAGCACTCACAGTACACATGGCACATTGCGCATTCACATTATTTGACGATGATACTGTGATCAGGATCATAAAGAGGAAGATAACTGCAACCTTTTTCATGTTGCAAATATAAGCAAAGAAACTGTAACACATTTTAAGAATAGTCAGAAACCAGTCTAAAAATTGTAATAAGGTGATATCATTAGGTATACTATTACCCCAGTTACAGCAACATACAGCCATACCGGATAAGCCCACCTAACAATTTTTTTGTGACGTTCCACCTGCATATTAAATCCTCTTAAAAAGCTCATAAGGATTAAGGGTAAAACAACAATAGCAAGAATAATGTGTGTAGCCAGTATAAAGAAATAGATATAACGGGTTGATCCAACTGCGGCCAATTCAATTGCCGACAATACCCCGTTATGATCAACATCTCCATACTTAGTATCTTTTTCATAGAGGTGAAAAACGATATAAAAAAGGAGGAAGATTGCCGAAAGGATAAATGTGATAACATTCGTTACTTTATGGGCCTGGATGTTTTTCTTTTTTATAAAAATTAAAGACACAATAAGGAGTATTGCACAAGTTGCATTAATGCCTCCTATTATATGTGGAAATAGATAGATGAAAGATGGTGTAGGCTCTGGAGGTGGTACTAACTTTAACGCGATAACCACAAGTAACACAACCGCTGTTACAATCCATATTAATCTTAAAAAAAACTTATCATTAAAATTCATATTCTATCTATTTGGAACTTCTTATCTTCCGTCTCTGGAGTTTCTCAACTCCTCTGCCAGCAACACTTTAATTTCATCATCCAGCTTTGTTAAGGCCTCCTGATTTGTGGCCTCATAATAGCCTCTAATGCGACGATGGCTATCAAGCAATACTAGCATATTGCTATGAATAAATTTGTTCTCAGTGCCAATCTTTTCCTGATGGGCATCTAAGGACAATCCTTTTTTTATCAATGTCGATAACTGTGTGCTATCTCCCGTTAGTAAATCCCACTTGCCTGCCTTTGCAGAAAGTGTCTTCGCATAACCTGCAAGTACATCTGGTTTATCAGTTTCAGGATCAATACTGATTCCTACAAAAGTAACTGCTTTATTATGCTGATAGGTTTCATTAAAACCTTTCATAGCCCTAGTTGTCGCTCCAGCACCATTCGCATCTCCTTTGGTATAAAACAGACTTAATATTAAAATGTTACTTCCATATTTACTCAAACTAACAGAATCTCCATTCTGGTTGATCAGCTTAAAATCATTTACTACATGGTAAATCGTATCGGGAATCTGTGTCCCTCTAACCGAGTGAAATGTAGCAGCAACTTCTTTATGTCCAAAAATAGGAAGCGGTCTGTATCTGTTTTTGCCTTTTTCCTGGAGTAAATAATACAAAAATCCTGGTACCGCTAATATGGTGACCAGGATTAATATTTTTTTTATTGGAGTACCCTTCATTAAACTAAAGGCATATGTAGGTGTAAGTAGCCGCCTTCAATTAACATCAAAACAATAAAGTAAAAGATAAAAACAAAAACGACGGTTAAAGAAACCTGAAGCCCTACCTTCTCATATTTAAGGTGCATAAAGTACGCAACGATATAGAATGCTTTTAATAAAGTTAAGGCAATGTAAACGAAGTTACCTATATGCTGAGGCATGTGGCCACCTGGTATAAGAACCAAAGCAATAATAAACTCAATTACCGTGATTGCAAGCAGGATACCAAATACCTGCCAAATTTTCTTTTTATCTAACCCAGCATGTTCACCATGTGCATGCTCGTCGTGAGAGTGGTCTGTATGTATTTCTGACATAATATTTTAATTGAGAAAGATTAAACTAAATAGAAGAATGTAAACACGAATACCCAGACAAGGTCTACAAAGTGCCAGTATAAACCAACTTTTTCAACCATTAAGTAATGTCCGCGTTTTTCAAAAGTACCATTAATAGTCATGCATAAGATGATGATGTTAATGATCACTCCGCTAAATACGTGGAATCCGTGGAATCCTGTTATTGTAAAGAATAGATTTGAGAACTGAAGTGCAGATACTGTAGATACCTCACCGGTAAACAAATGATGTAGCGTTTCCATGGTTGGAATCTTTCCCCAGCCAAACCCTTCATGGAACAAATGTGTCCATTCTGCAGCCTGACAACCCAGGAACATTAAACCACCTATAATAGTAGCAATCATCCACCACACTACTTCCTTCTTAGAGCGTCTGTGACCAGCCTCTACCGCAAGTACCATAGTTACCGAGCTCATGATCAAAATAAACGTCATAATACCCACAAATACAAGTGGAGCACCACTATCGGTTATGCCTGGAATAGATTGGAAAACCAAATCCGGATCTGGCCATGTAAATTTACTGAAGCGCTGCGCTCCGTAATAGATCAATAATGACGAAAATGTGAATGCATCAGAAACCAGAAAAAACCACATCATTATTTTGCCGTACTCTACTGACCACGGCGAGCGGCCCCCACTCCATGGAGTAGTTTTTACCTGATCTAATTGTGATAATGAACTCATTTTGTAAATAGTAATAGTTTGTTAAAAAATCTAACTGTTCAAAAGTAAAAAAACATACAGATATATCCATAATATATCTATAAAATGCCAAAATATAGAAGCAATTTCCATCCGGTACTTGCGTGTTTCTATCGGCATTTCTTTATAAGCCCCAATTAGGGCATTCAATACAATACATAAACCTGCAAAAATGTGCAGTAAGTGGAAACCAGAAACCACATAAATAACAGAAATAGCAGCATTATTATTTACCATTGCTGCTCCGCTATGGTATAAGCTCGACCATGCTTCTACCTGCAGGTAACCAAATACTAATCCAAGGGCAATAGTAAACCACAAGAACAATCTCTGCTTTTGAATCTGCCCGTTCCTTAGCGCTCTTGATGCCAGGAATAAACAGATACTGCTACCTACTAATGCAGCTGTACTATACATGAAAACATCAGGCAGTACCAAACCGTGGCCTTTACCTTTTGAGGCTGCAAAAACAATGTAATAACTTGTCCAACCTCCAAACATAATAGTTGAGGAAACCACAAACAACCAGATAACAAACTTCTTAGGTTTAGTATCTATAGGTGCTGCAGACTTCATATCCTCTTTATTTAATGTGTGTACCATCTTAAATTATTTAGCTATAAAATCAAAAAATAAAATCACCTGCACTAATGGAAGATAGAAGAAGGAACAAAACATTACCTTCCTTGCACTTGCCAAATCCATATTAACCCACATTTTAAATGCCAGCCATGCAAACACCAATCCCGCAATTAGTGACACTCCAGCTATATAATAGCCACCAAATCCATAGAATGTTGGCAACAAGCTAACCGGAATTAATATTAAGGTGCTGATAAATGTTATAAATGCACTTGCCTTATCTCTTTTAGTAGTAGGCAACAATCTAAATCCGGCCTTCTTGTAATCATCATCAAGTACCCATGCGATAGACCAGAAATGAGGAAACTGCCATACAAACTGTACAAGGAAAAGTATTACTGCAATTTCATCTATCTTTCCGTGAGCTGCCACGTAACCAATTAGTGGGGGCAAAGCTCCCGGAATGGCCCCAACAAATACTGCGATAGGTGATTTGCGCTTTAAAGGGGTGTAAGCAAAAGCATATAAAAATATCGAGAATACGGATAACAATCCTGTTTCGATATTTAATTTCCCTAATAACCACGTGCCAAGCATTCCCATTACTAACCCCGATACCAAACCCTGGCCAGTGGTCATATGTCCGGCAGGCATTGGACGGTCCTTGGTTCTGGTCATTAACTTGTCCAGATCAACCTCTATTACCTCATTGAAACAATTGGCTGCAGAGGTAACCAGGAAGCCCCCAGCTATTAAAATAAGCCATTTGGTCCAGTCTATTCCAGGAACCACTCCAGCGATTTCTACCTGCGACCCAATTAAAAAGGTAACTGATGCAGAAAACACTACCAGAAAGGTAAGTCTGAATTTAATGAGCTTAGAAAAATCTGTTAAAAACTGTTTCAAATTATATATTATTAATGCTCTTGATTGTAAGTATCTGTTTTGTAAACTAACAAGAACAGATAGTATTGCAGACTAAATAGTAAGGTTGAAAATAAAATGTGTAATGCCTGAGCGTAAGGAGGCAATGCAAAGTTCGACAATATTAATCCAGTTACTATCTGAATAATCAAAACTACTGCTATGGAATTGGCTACCATTAAAGCGGTAGCTTTACCATTAAACCTATCTTTAACAAGCTTGTATATAATGATGTTCAATATAAGCACAACCATAGCTGAATCTCTATGATAAGAAAAAATCTTGCCTACTCTGGTTAACCAGCTTTCGCGGTCATTATACATTAAAGCTTTTGAAACAGCATCAACAGCCTCTCTTACTTCGGTTCCTAAAACAATTTGCAGCACACTTACCACTATAGCTAAAAAGATTAAAACCTTTAACCATACTACCTTAGCCATAACTATGGTTACTGCCTTATGCATCTGCTGTGCGTAGTTATAGGTATAAACCAATATGGCCAGAATTACTAAAGCCAATAACATGTGTACCGTAACAATCCATGGAACCAGATTGGTTGACACAACAATTGAACCTAACCATGCCTGAAAGGCGACCACTACCAGATTCACCCAGCTTAAAACTACTATACGTTTGGCTGTTTTACGATAGGTAAAAGAATAGATAACTAATCCAACTAATAAAAACCCGGTTGCAGCCCCCATCAAACGATTTAAATATTCCGTCCAGGTTTTTGCTACATTAAAAGTCTCTGGTTGTAAGATAGATTCATCATGTCTTATGCTATCTGCAAGATGTCCTTTACCTAACTTATCAAGTGTTTTAGCAAAACGTTCATTCTTTACAACACGTTCAGCTACATACTTTTCTTTGTAGTCTGCAGGTAGTTGCGAAGCCGAGGTTGGAGGAACATATTGATCAAAACACTTTGGCCAATCCGGACATCCCATACCAGAACCTGTACTACGTACTATCCCCCCTGCCAAGATTAGCAATAAGGTTACAACTATCGTTATAAGGTTTAGCCTGATAAATCTCTTCTCAGATTTAGGAACCATGGTGTGTATTAGATTTAAAAAAAATGAGGTATCTGTTGTAAGTATTTACCTACTGCAGATACCCCATCATATTATAAACTATATGCTAGTCTAATTTTGTTCTGCCTGCAGCTTCTTCTTTCTCTTCCCACTCTCTCTGTATACGCTCAGCTTCAGCGTTTCCTTCAAAATCATGTGGCATATTAGAGCTCATAGTTTGAGAGAAAGGCACAGTTTGAGGAATAAAGTCTTCCTCGGCACCTGGCTTGCTATAGTCATATGGCCAACGGTAAACAGTTGGAATCTCACCTGGCCAGTTACCATGTAAACGTTCTACAGGAGTAGTCCACTCTAATGTATTCGCACCCCAAGGGTTTTGAGATGATACTTTGCCTTTGAAAATAGAATAGAAGAAGTTAAATAAGAATGCAACCTGAGCCATTGCAGCAATAATTGCAGACCATGTAACCAAAATGTTTACAGTAACCCATTTCTGCATAAACTCAAACTCAGTAAATGCATAGTAACGACGAGGAACCCCATCAAGGCCTAAGAAGTGTAGTGGGAAGAACACTAAATAAGCACAAATAAATGTGATCCAGAAGTGTAAATAACCAAGTTTACTGCTCATTAATCTTCCGAACATTTTAGGGAAGTAATGATAAACACCTGCAAGCATACCAAATATTGCAGCAGACCCCATTACAAGGTGGAAGTGAGCAATAACGAAGTAAGTATCATGCAAGTTAATATCTAAAGATGCATTACCTAAGAATATACCAGTTAAACCACCTGAGATAAAGAATGATACCATACCAATAGCAAACAGCATAGCTGGAGTAAATCTGATATTACCTCTCCATAGTGTAGCTAACCAGTTGAATGTTTTAACTGCCGAAGGAACAGCAATAATCAAAGTAGTGATCATAAACACACCACCCAATAATGGGTTCATACCCGTTACAAACATGTGGTGACCCCAAACGATGAATGATAAGATGGTAATACCGATTAGTGAATAAATCATTGCATGGTAACCGAAAATTGGCTTTCTTGAATTCACAGACATAATCTCTGAAGACAATCCCATTGCAGGCATGATTACAATATATACCTCAGGGTGACCCAGGAACCAGAATAAGTGTTGCCATAAGATTGGTGATCCACCTTCGTTTGGCAATACTTGAGTACCCATAACAATATCAGAAAGATAGAAACTTGTTCCAAAGCTACGGTCAAACACTAACAATACAACACCTGCAACTAATACAGGGAAAGATAAGATACCTAAAACAGCTGTTAAGAAAAATGCCCAGATTGTTAATGGCATTTTCCACAAATCCATTCCCTTAGTACGCATGTTTAAGATAGTACTTACATAGTTGATACCACCCATTAAAGATGATGCAACGAAAAGTACCATACTGATCAACCATAAAGTCATGCCTAAACCAGAACCACTAATTGCAGTTGGTAATGCAGATAGTGGCGGATAAACCGTCCATCCCGCACTTGCCGGTCCTGTTTGTATAAAGAATGAACTCATCATGATCACACACGCAGTAAAGAAGAACCAGTATGAAAGCATGTTAAGGAATGGCGATGCCATATCCCTTGCCCCAATTTGAAGAGGGATCAATAAGTTACTAAAAGTACCGCTCAAACCAGCTGTTAATACAAAGAATACCATGATGGTACCATGTATGGTAACTAATGCAAGATAAAAGTCGGGTTTTATCCTCCCACCTTCAGCCCATTTACCTAAAAATGTCTCTAAAAGAGGAAAACTTTTATCTGGCCATGCTAATTGTATACGGAACAATATAGATAAGCCCATTGCTATAACAGCCATGATAATACCAGTTATCAAAAACTGTTTAGCGATCATCTTGTGATCCTGACTAAAGACGTACTTCGTTAAAAAAGTCTCTTTGTGATGACCATGATCATCATGGCTATCGTGGTTATGTGTATCGTGTAATGATATAGTTGACATAATGTGCTATTCCAGTATTGTTATTTTTTTAAAGC
>Ga0065704_10070195_pt1 | contig 96413 bp, 82 predicted proteins | sample SwiRhicommuniRL2_FD_59091 | JGI IMG/M metagenome (GOLD analysis project Ga0065704, IMG submission 59091) | Switchgrass rhizosphere bacterial communities from Rose Lake, Michigan, USA - RL2 v2 (version 2) | ecosystem: Host-associated > Plants > Roots > Rhizosphere > Soil | place: East Lansing, MI | reverse complement strand
CGATGGTATTGCATCGGTGACGATGTGGGAGAGTAGCACGACGCCAGCTCTTTTTTTCTTAAAACCTGATAACGAAAGTTATCAGGTTTTTTTTTGCCTAAAAGCCGCCCGAATGAAAAAGGCGCATCTGTTTTTAGGCTCGCGCCTAAAAATCCCTTCGGGACGGCGTTGTCGGAATTTGGGTTGCTCTCCGACGGGCAGGAGCCCGCCTACGTGGCACCCAAAATCCTCCGCCTTGCAGCTACACCTTTTTGATTCGGGCTTGTTCTTGGTTCTAGCTGGTTCCTCTTCGAGGAACTTCGCTGTGGGGATCGCTGGTTCCTTCGGAACTCGCTTTGGGGGGATTGAATTTGTTTATGCAGCTTTGCTTGTCACTACGTGACTCGCTTTTTAGGCTAGGGGAGAGCTTGTTACTTTGTGACTCGCTTTTTAGAAATGAAAAAGCTCAGCAGGATTTCTGGCTGAGCTTTTTGTTTTAGTGGGTTTCGATTTTTTTGGTTTTTGTTGCTTTGGATTCTGGTTTTGGTTCTAGGTCTTCAGAGGATTTTACTCTGTTCAGTTGGTTCATTGTGTAGGTTCGGCCGATTTCGTAAATTTTGTTTTTGGATTTTATGTCAAAGAGGCTGGTTTGTAGGATTATGCCTGGGTTTACTTCGTCTGGCATATCTATGACTTCTACTTCTAAGAAGTACTTTCCGTCTTTTATTCTCTGTAGGCGTGGTCTTTCACTTCCTAACAATGCTGACGCTAACGTTGAATGCATGTTGTATTCGATTGTTGCGATCTCTTTCCATTGCTTTGGTAGTTGGCCGTTTTTTTCTAGTTGTTCGAAGTCGTCTGCAATCAGTTTTGTTAACTGTTGAGCTGGGGTTAGTTGCCGGCAGTTGGAGTTGTCTGCGAATAGTTTTCCGTTTTCGTCCTTAAAAGTTAGGTACGAAATGCCGATTGCTGCTGCTATTACCAATGTGCCGATTAACTTGTAGATCATTTTTTTCACCTTAGTTCGTGAACTCTATTATTCAGAAATTAGGCTCTGCCCACAAAGGATTCGAGATGGTTAGGCCAAAATCGCTCCTTCAGGCTAGGGGGCAAAGATATGTTAACTATTTGAATTCTCTTATGAATGATCTTTTATGAGGTGGCTTGTGTATAAGATATTTACATAACTGACTCGTCTCATGCTGACACATCTGACGCCAATCTATCAATTAAATCAGCTATTTACAGAATTGTTGAAAAACTGGCATCCGACTTGGAAGTATATGGGTAGGAGAGGTGTGTTATGAAGGCACTTTATAGAATCGCTATCTTATCTTTTGCTGTCGGGCTCTACGTCGGCTGCTCGCCTACGAAGTTTTCGATGGATGAAGGTGCTTGTGACGACGTCGACGGATCTTGTATCGTCGAAAACGGCAAATACACTATCGGACCTAAAACTCTTGTCGCTGGTGGCGGTAAGGTAGACATCCTGTTTGTAAACGACAACTCAGCATCCATGTCTTTTGAACAAAAAAATCTCGCTGCACGATTTGCTAACTTCGTTGCGGATCTTGATTCGCGCAAAGTTGATTATCGCATCGCTATGATTACGACTGAAGTTTCTAAAGGTGGTGCACTTGTACCATTTGGCTCACGTCCTTATCTGACTTCATCTGATGCGGATCGCGTGAGTGCATTCAATGCTGCTATCCAACGTCCTGAAACTAGAGCATGTGAAAACTTTATTGCTAACTGGTTTACTTCTTATGGATATACTTCGACTCCAGTGGGAGTTTCTTTCGATCCAAACTCGAAAGATCCATCTTACTCTGCGAAATATGCAGCGAACTGCCCATCTGGTGATGAGCGCGGGACTTACACTGCGAACTTGGCAGTGCAAAAAAATCCTTCTAGCTTCATTCGTAAAGATGCTCACTTGTCGATTATCTTTATCTCTGATGAAGACGTAAGAAGTGGACTTTATAAAAACGGAATTTCGCCACTTGAGAATTTGGATCAGCCTGCGACTTTGATCACAACTGTGAAAAATTCTTTGGGCACTGATAAATGGAAAACTTTGAGCATCCACTCGATCACAGTGATGGATTCTGGATGTTTGGCTCAACAAAACTCGCAAGTTCTTGGTGATAATCCAAATCCTGCGACCAAAGGTTTCGTGACTGGCAGCTATGGTAGCGTCTACCAAACATTTGCGACTGCGGGTTATGGTAAAGCTGTAAGTATCTGTGAAACAAATTATACTAGCTTGCTTGGACAGATTCGCGCGGATATCACAGATAGAATTCAAACGATTTTGTTTGAGTGTGATAGCCCATCGGATCTTTCACTGACGGGAACGAATATCTCTTACTCGATCAGTGGTCGTACTTTGACTTTCGCTTCGGCTTTGCCGACTGGAACGACGGTGACTTACTCTTACAAATGTAGCTCTTTATAGAAATTGAAAGAGGATACGCGATAAGATGGTTCCGTATTCGGTCGAAGGTAACTAGACGATTCAATTAAATAAATTCTTAGAGCCTGTTAGCGAGAGTTAACAGGCTTTTTTTATTGTCTCGGTCTGAGAAATTTGGATATTTCGTAAAAATATTGATCAATCAAATTGCGACGAATTTTCGATTGTCTAAAAGTTATTTTGTTTTGTGCGATAGTGCTTTAGTCCCGCATTGTGGTTCCGATATTTATGCCATGGGCATGTTAGATAGATACAAAAAAAAGGGCGGGTTCTTTCAATTACTTCAATTAATTGAGACGTCTCCGTCTAAGAAGCAAGAGCAATTTCTTTCACTTGTTGCAGGCGAAAATCCAGTTTGGGAACAAGCTATTCGCGGCAAGATGATCTCTATCGAGAGAGTTTACAATTGGGATGGTCAGTATCTCGTTGAAGTCTTTTCTCGTTTGCAGCCGCTGACACTAGCTACTGCGATTCATGGTAAAACTCCCGAGGAAATTGAGAGTCTGCTTGGCTGTTTACCGCCTATTAGCCGTCGTAAAATCACAGATCTTATTGCTGAAGCCAATCCTTCTCCTGCAGAGAAGGCAACTTGCGTGATGAAGATTTTAAATGAAGTTCGTGGTTTCGCTTCTCAAGGTATTATTAAGTTTGAGAAGGTTGATCCTGAGTTACACATTCCTGAAAATATCGAAGAGATTTTAGCGAACACTTCAATGGGTTCGTCTGTTTTGAATATGGAGATGCCATCGTCTGAGCCGGGAGTTTCTTCTGAGCCAGGAGTGAGCGCTTCGTCGTCTTCAGGCGCTTCGAATAATGGAGCTAATCAAGAGATCGAGTTCTTGAAACGTAAAGTGAATCAGCTTGTGTCGGAAGTGAATGCGATCAAGCACGAGAACTCTGTTCTTAAAGATAAGCTCGCGCAGATTAAGAAAATCGCTTAGTCTGTTGACTCAGCTTGTGGGCGTAATTTTTTGAGTTAAATAGAAATATCTTTTAAATGAAAGGCGCTTAAGTGGCGCCTTTTTTTATGCCTTTGGCGTGCTCAGCACCTTCGAATGCTCTGAATACCAGGCATTCCGTCATCCTCATACTTCATTGTTAGGCGCACGCTCTGTTAAGCGCGCAAACAGCGGTTCATTTCATGTGAACTGCTTGTTCGACTTAATAAATAAGTCGTCGCGTAAGAAATTGCGGTCAGTCATTAGTTTTCTTTGTTGGTGCGGCTTTGGAGGCAAAGAAGTTTTTTCTACATGTTTCATTTTGAGTGAGGTGGTCGAGAGGTTGGAAAAATCTGTGAAACTTTTGGCTGCGAAGTTTTGGGAAAGTGAAAAACGAATGTCCGCATAATCTGTCTAGCGTTTATACAAACCGAGTTCTTTCTAAACCCCGCCTATGGTCTCCCGATAAAGGTAGTACGTTGCAGTGGAGTTTTAGAATGAACAAATTTATTTTGTCAGCATTGTTGTCACTATCAATTTTCTTCTCGACACAAGTTCGTGCCGATGACGATATCGGAGTCAGCGAAGGCGTGGACTTTGAAGCTGAGTTCTACAAAGAAATTGCTAAAGAAGCGGTTGGCGATAGCAGCGCTAGCAATGGAATGTTAAAAGAAATTCCAACGGGTGTTGCTAAAAGATCTGTTTCAGCCGCTTGCGATCCACATCGCTTCGAAGAATCGATTTTAAATAAGAAACGCACCACTGCTGAATTCTACACGGTTGCGAAAAGTTATTTCAAAAAATGTTCTTCTGAACTTTCGCAAGGCACGATCAAAGGTATTTTAGGTCTCGTGAAATTCTCAATGTATCAATATCAATTTTTTAGACATCCACAAATCAAACCTATGACAGTCACTCTTGCTGACGGAACAAAGATCCCAGCAATTTTAGCTTTAAAACTAGACCCACGCCCTCGTCCTTTAGTGATCTTACGTTGTGGCGTGTTTTGTTCTGCTGGGCAATCAGCAACGACGAAAGCATATATGATGCACTTGTTTGATCAAAGTCCTTTCAACGTAATGATTTTGGCTAATCAAACGGGATTAGATTATTTGGAAGCCAACCGCCGAGTTTCATTGGGTGGATGGGCTGAAGGTTACGAAAACTTGGAAGTCGGCGAATGGATGCGCAACAAGTGGGAAGGTCGTCACCGTATTTCAAGCATGCACTTAATGGGCATCAGCTTGGGTGGCAATGCCGCGGTATTTGGTGCTTCATTCAATGATAAGTATTTGCGCCCAGATGGTCAGAAGATTTTTAAATCTGTGACAGCAATTTGTCCCGTCATCAGTTTACGTCCGACTTTAGATAAGCTTTATAGTGGCGCTATCATCGGTCGTATTTTTGGGGGCGTAACCAAATCTCAGTTCCTTGACGCGAAACCTTTTAATCTTGATGTGTCTGACATGATCTCCGAGTCAGTAATCCCAAACAAATCCGGCATGGCTGATTATATTGGTTCGTTGGCTTCAACATCTCTTCAGCGTCGGGGTATCGCAAGTACGACGGAGAGTTTCTATCGCAGCAATAACTTTTTTAACTTAAAAGAAGTTGTAACGACGCCGTTGATGGTGTTTGCATCGAAAGATGATTCCATCGTGAATAACGAAACGAATGCGCAAACATTTATGGATTGGCATGTGTATGAGAAGTCTAAAACAGCCGGTGTTGTGAATTTGAGTTACGGTAATCACTGTGGTTTTGCTTCTGTGTATGGTTTCAATGCGACGGCAGCTGTGTTACGCGACTTCGTTCTTTTACACAGTCCAGAGTTTATGGAAGTTTATAAACCGGTGTCGGTGAAGTGGACTCCTAAATTCATGATGATGCCTTGGGCGAATAAACACATGTCACAAACTTGGAAATTTGCTTCTGGATCTAGCAATGTGAATGTGACGTTTAAGGTGTTCGACGGTCAGACTTCACAGTGTGAAGATAAAGATCCGAACATGGCTGACTTAATGTGTATCCGCGAAAAGACATACACGCTTTCTATCGATTCATTAAAAGCATTGGGAGCGCGTGTTCCTCGCAATGGTGTTGAAGCGGAAGCGTTGACACGTGAGTTTAACTCTAAAGTTGAATTTAGAAGTTCATCAGGTCCTATCAATGGCACTCGTGCAGATTCATTCTCGATGGTCGCGCGCGAAGGTTTTGAATAGTGACTTTCTAGAATAAAAATTCGAATATTGTTATTTGAGCGGGACGATTGCTTCTTTCCAAGTTTTCGTCCCGAATACATAAATACCAATTCATCAGCCAAGGAGGGAACGATGAAAAAAGGATTTATATTTTTATTATTTATATCTTTGTTAGGTGCTTCGTCTTCATTCGCAGAGTCAGTACCACCATCAACACCCGAAGGTGGTCTTGCATGGGGCTGCTATTTAAAGTTCGCTGGAGTTTCTCAAGGGATCCAAGTGATCTTCGGCCGCTTTGAAACTGAGGCAGCTGGTGTGTTGTCCTGTAAGAGTGTTTACGGTGAAACCGTTCAAAAAAATATCAAACTGTTGATTGCTTCAAAAATTGTTGGGTTAACCGTGGGTGCGGGCTACTTTGAGCTGCAAGGGGTTTCATCTGAGTTCAGTCTTTTGAATAAAGATGCAGACAAAATTTTTGGCAACTATGAAGTCACGCATTACGAAGCGGCTTTGGGGAGAGGCCTCGGCTATTTCTCTGCAGTGAAAGTGGGACTGCCACAATTAGCTTATAATGTTTCAGTTCAATATCTTTCAGGTGCTGGATTGAAAGCCGGGATCGAACAGATGGTTATTTCCGAAATCAAGCAGTAGCTGTCTGCACTCCGGCTTCGCCGGGGTTGGTTACATTCCGGCTTCACCGGCTTGGTTACACTCCGGCTTCGCCGGGCTTGTCTACACTCCGGCTTCGCCGGGCTTGTCTACACTCCGGCTTCGCCGGAGTACATTTAAGAAAAACTCAAGGAATGACGGACAAATGCATACTGTGTTTGTCCACCGATCCGAGGTCCCGTATACAACAAAATTTGGTTTGTATACATTTAAGGGATGCAAAACAAATCACTCGAGTTCACAGAAAGAATGGCGGGGCACATTCTGCAGAAGCAGTTTGAGCTAGTGCCTGCGAAACCTTTAAAGCGCGAACAGTTTTTATCTTCAGAACATTCCGATCAAGCAATTCCCTATGAATTCACTCTGACAATCAAAGTTGCAGATGTCGATCGCTTCATCGCCGATCCAGAACTGCAGGCCGAAGCCGTTGGTGTGATATCTCATCCGTGGACGAAGGAAACTCTGCAAGTAGAAAAAGGCAGCTTTAATCTTTTCACAAAGCCCACAGCAAGCCCTGATCTGAATACTGCCAAAGAAATGCACTACACTTTGTTTTTAAGAGATCGAAACGGAGAGGCATGGACTTTTTTTGGTTTTAAAGAGGTGCTGAAGGAAGATGGTCTCGAGATGTGGGACCAAACGACGACTCTCTATTTCTATGTTTGGCATGGTCATTCAGATTTTTCAGATGGCAAAAATAAGTCTGTTGTTGGTAACGGTGTTTTGCATATTTCGGTTGCTGACTTTTTAAAGCAGCTCGGGACGTTCAAGACAGAAAATCAAGATTTGTTAGAGGGAAAAGCAACCATGGCAAAGTTCATGGGCGCTTTCGCAGGTCAACTTTGGGAAGCTTATGCACCTTTTGTTTTTACGACGACATCGGCGCGATGGAATGAACATATCTTCCCGATGCATACGACTCAAGGGGTTGCGCGGGGAGAAAAGTCTTTGCATCCCTTGGACACTGCTGATGGTCTGACTATTTCTTTGCAGCGATTTTCAACTGGCAAAAGTAAAAGCGTCGTTTTGCTACTACATGGCTTAACAACTTCTACAGATATGTTTGTCATGCCTGAGCATCAGAATCTTGTTAATTACCTTCATAGCAACGGCTACTCAGATGTGTGGTCTTTGGATTGGCGGGGAAGTGGGCGGTTTACTTATAATCTTTCTCCGCATCGCTACACGATTGATGATATTGCCAAGAATGACGTGCCAAGAGCTGTCGAATATATTCGCTCGTTATGTGGTGCTGATGTAAAGATCCATGTGATCTGTCATTGCGTAGGTTCGTTGTCGTTTATGACTTCATTGGCGGCGGGACACGTTCAAGGAATCACGAGTGTCATTTCAAATAGCGTCTCGTTAAATCCGCGGGTTCGGTGGCAGGGATTATTGAAATTGTGTGTAGGACCAGAAGTGATGGAATATCTTTTTAGATATCCTTACGTCAGTCCGCGAATGCCTTACTTCCCAGGGTTTGGCTTTGGTAAATGGCTGTACTGGATGGAGCGCATGATTCGTAGTGAGTGCACGGAGCCAGCCTGTCATCTCGTGAGCTTTATGTGGGGTTGGGGTTTTCCAGCAGCGTACAAGCATCGTAACATCCATCCTACGACGCATCGTCGATTGGTAGATCTATTTGGCGGGACAAGTTTTCACTATTATCGCCATATTCGAAAAATGTTGTTTAAGAAAAAAGCGGTTTCATACAAAGGCGATACAGACTATTTGGCAGAGTTAGAAAAGCGCCCTATGCCAAGAACGTTATTTGTCTCAGGAAGCGAAAACAATATTTTTCCTGGTTCGAATAAAGTGACCTATGAACATTTGCTTAAGACTCAGCATGCGAGGCAAGTTTCGTATCAAGAATTCTCTGAATACGGTCATCAAGATGTTTTCATGGGACAATACTGTCATAAAGAAGTTTTCCCCAAGTTTTTGCAGTTTATGAATGACAGTGAGGCTGCAAGTGCAAATTGATTTCCACTTGGGAGCAACCTACGTATTAGCACGTTTAAGTGGGTTTTCTCCGTTTGAAGCAAATACGATTGCGAGCGCATCCCAATATGTTGACGATGCGATTCACTCAGGCACGGTGTTCTTTAATAATCGTTCGGCCTATTCTTTCACGGCAAGTGCCCATCGTATGCTCGACTATCGAAATTGGGAGCAGTTGTCCAATCATCATGTGTGGATTCCGTTTCATTTTATTCCCGGCAATCACGTTCAAGAGAGCACGGTTGATCCACTCGTTCAGAAATTGATCTGTCGACCGAACAGCCCTATTGCTCAAGAGATTGTCCAAAGCTGCATTCAACAATTCTCACGACCTTATGGCTATCACCTGTTGGGAGTGACCACTCATGCCTTTGTCGACACGTGGGCCCATCAAGGGTTCGCAGGTATCACACATGCGGTGAATAAGGTTTCAGAAATTTATGATGAAGACGGCAGTCTTGATCATGAAATGATGGACTATCGAAAAAAATATTATAGCCGCAACTTTTTTAGGAAAATTTTCGATAAACTTAGATCTTATTTTGTTGGCGAAGGAAACCCCATAGGCCACGGCACTGTGCTGAGTTATCCCGATCTGCCGTACTTGCGTTGGGCTTACAAAGATTGGGAAGGTAAAGTCATTCATCGCGATAATCCAAGTGATTATATGTCAGCGATTCATCACGTTTTGGAATTCTATAAAGATTTACGACTTCAACATGGCCTGCCGATCGTGAAAATTCAGCAGAGTGATTTAGATCAGCTCCGACACTTGATTGAAAATGTCGATCATGAAGAAGGCGAAGATCGTTTGGCTGCATGGAGAGACGCTATCAAAGGTTACAAATTCAGCTTTGGTATGGATGTTTGGACATACTCTGTTGAAGGCAACGACAGTTGGCTCAAAGAGGCTTTTGATTTTGACACGGTAGAAGATTTTGAATTCGACAATATTACCTACAAAGAATCTTTCCTGAAGTCGAACTGGAAGATGATGCACGATGCTCTTTTGTTTTATCGGTTTAGTGTTTTGCACGAAGTTTTACCTCGCCATCAAATTTGCATGGCTTAAAGGAATTTGGAATGCATTCGGAATTTGATTACATCATTGTTGGTTCAGGATTTGGCGGTTCGGTCATGGCCTGTCGTTTGGTCGAAAAAGGATATCGAGTTTGTTTGTTAGAGCGGGGGCGACAATGGAAGATGCATGAATTTCCACGTCGCCCTCAAGAAATTCAAAAAGATATGTTCTGGGATCCGAAAGATAGCCAATATGGATTGATGGAATTCCGTGACTCTGCTGAAAGCGACATCATGACACTGACGGCAAGTGGCTTGGGTGGAGGCAGTCTCATTTATGCGAATGTTTTATATCGAATGCCTGCGGAATACATTCAAGATTGGCCTGCTGGAATTACGCGTGAATTTTTAGATCCTTATTATGATCGTGTGCAGGCGATGATGGAAGCGCGTCCTTATCCATATAAAAATGAATTCTATTACAGTGACACGCCAAAAACGAAAGCCTTCATCGAAGTTGCTGAGCAGCTTGAACAAGATGAAGACATGTTAGAGAAACCTAAAATTCAATTTCCGCCTCTTGCGGTGCGCTTTGAAGGCGAGTTCCCAGGTCATCAAACGCGCAACATGCATGGAGCGATTCAATCTAAATGCAATAAGTGTGGGGAGTGTGATCTGGGTTGTAATATTCATGCTAAAAACTCCCTAGATTTGAATTACATTTATCGAGCTCGCAATCATGTGAACCCACTGGACGTGCGAACTCATGCCGATGTGACGAAGATCGAAGAACACGGCGATGTCTATAAAGTTACGTATCAACTTCAAGGTGCAAATAAAAGTGAAGTGGTTACCCTGATTGCAAGGCATGTTGTTGTGTCGGCAGGTTCGGTGGGCTCGACATCTTTGTTATTGAAGATGAAACAACAAGGGCATCTGCCGAGGCTGAATCAGTGGCTGGGTAAGAAGTGGTCTGGTAACGGAGATCTTTTGGGATTTGTCGCAGATGGAAAGTCGGGATATGAGCCGACGAAAGGCCCCGTTATCACCGCGGCGATCGAGCACAAATATAAAAGTTATCCTGATGGTTTTAAGCACGGACTATATATTGAAGACGCCGGTTTTCCCATTGGAGTTGCATGGTATCTGTCTGGAAAAGTGCCGCAGATTTTGACTTTGCGTTCTTCGCTTAAATTAGTCTGGCATAACTTAGTTAGATTCTTAAAGAAAGTTTTGCGCGTTGATAACAGCAACGACGAAATCAATTTAGGTGATGATTTTGCGAGTGCCATTGATCGTGGTGACTTTTTAAGAAGAGCTTATGTCTTATTGGGCATGGGGCGTGACAGATCCGATGGAGAGATCACTTTGCGTGATGATGGTGAAGCTGTTTTGAAGTGGAGTTTAGCAGCGAGTGAATTGCATTATTCTCGTGTACGTAAACAGATGGGAAGAATCGCAAAAGCCTTAGGTGGTGTATTTTTTGACAATCCACTGACTCTGTTAAACAAAGTCATCGCTGTTCATCCACTGGGTGGGTGCCCGATGGGGGATTCACCCGCGCAAGGTTTCGTCAGTAAAAGAGGCGAGGTGTTTGGACACCCGGGTCTCTATGTGGTTGACGGAAGTATTATTCCGACTTCAATTGGTCCCAATCCATCTCTGACAATTGCTGCGATGGCTGAGTATATTGCTGAGCAAATTCCAGCTAAAGGGCATGTAGAACAAGAAAAAGCAGAAACTGTAATGAGTTAGTCTGATGAGTCGTCATCTTCTTGGCGACTCTCTACTTTAATCATGTAGTAGTGGGACATGTAAGCTGCTAATGCTAAGAAAGTTCCAAGGTTGTACATCTTTTCATAGCCGTAGTTGATTTTTGAGAGAATAAGATGAGGCGCAATACCTCTGATCTTGAGGTATCCAAACACAACCAAGGTGAAGAACACGACGGTATAGCCAAAGAAGGCTCCGCGCGAGCGTAATAAAAAAGCGCTGCCTAAAGGAATAGTTGCGAGCCAAAAGACTCCGGGCGCATCAAGCCCCCCAGAGAGATAAATAAAATAAATTATAAATGCAGAATCCATCACCATGACTGTCGTCGCAGCCGCTATGTAGCTTTTTTGCCCGTATAAAAAAAACGGTGGTACGAAGAGCTGAATCACCCACATGATGAGCAGTTGAAAATTATAATCTGAAACTTGATATTCGAAATTGAAACGAACGATATAGAGGAGCGGCAAGATCGTGCCCACAAAATAAACTACTTTGAGGTAGATGAGTTGCTTCTTCATGCTGCGATTGAGATTGGCTGCGAATTCTGACATGCCTGTTTGTATCTCCAATTTCAAGTGTATAGGAGTTTCAAAACGGCAATAATTAAAAAACTATTTATTCACAATTTCGAGTTTAGGATCTCAGGTTGAGACAAGTGTTACTTTAGAGTGACTCCATATTTTCTAAAGATGTTTTCAAGTTTTCCAGTTTGTTTAAGTTCATCAATCGCCGCATTGAGATCTTTTTCTTTGATGCGCCCGTTGGAACTAAATGAGCAAGTGATTGGATAGTCTTGCAGATGAAGGCGTTCGCGATCGAGTTCTACTTTTGGATGTTCGACTTTGAAGTAATCTAAAAATATCTCGTCCGTGACGATGTAAGAGATGCGATTGTTCAGAAGTTTGCGAAGATTTGATTCTTCTGAGATGCCATCCTCGCGATGCAGTTGGTTTTCTTTAAAAAGAGGATCCAACTTGGGATAAATATATTGAAGAATGGTACCTATGTTTTTGTCTTTGAGGGCGGTGATTTTTTTTGGCATTGGCGTGGGACCAATCAGAACTTCTCGCTTAGTGAAAAGCGGCTTTGAAAACTTCAGTGGTTGCGTTTCGCCGCCCCACACAGGGCTCGTGTAACACAAAAGATCCAATTGTCCTCGTTGTAGGTATTCATAAGAACGATCCCGAGTGACGATAGAAATGAGGCTTTTTTTGCCAAGCGACTCAATCAAGGCGCTTGTATATTCGCCGACCAGTCCTGCGACTTCACCAGGCTTGCCTTCAAAATAGAGGGGAGCTGCCAGTCCGGCAGGCACCGCACCGCGCAGCTCGGATTCTTGGCGAGCATGAGAGTTTATTAGGAAAAGAAGACAAAAAATAATCAACATTGAACGCATTCTTAAAGACTGCCTGAATTCTTAAAAAAAATGAAGTCGGCTTCGAGCATTATTGTCGAATATGTGTGATTTTATTTTTTGTGGACCATAGGATCTGTCCCCGAGGGGTGGCTTAAAATAAAGGGGAAGTAATGAAGGGCTTTCGTTATTTATTGATTGCCAAGTTAATGAGTTTTTCTTTGATGGCCCAGGCTGGTGTGATGCTACAAGCTTTTCACTGGGACGCCGTCAGTGGACAAGGACCATCGTGGTGGATGCAACTTGCTTCACAATCTCAAGAGTTGTCTGATGCGGGTTTTACATCACTCTGGATTCCGCCAGTACTTAAGGGAGCATCAGGTGGGTATTCGCGTGGATACGATCCATTTGATGATTATGATTTAGGCTCAAAAGATCAACGTGGCACAATTCCAACACACTGGGGTTCTCGATGGGAACTGCAACGAATGGTCGCGCAAGCGCGAGCTAACGGAATGCAGGTCATTATCGATTTGAATGTCAGTCATCGTGCTGGGGATTCTGGCGATAAAAAATATTTGTACAAGAATGCATTCGGCCAGGATGGAAAGGGTCGTTTCCAAAAAGGTCCAATGGATTTTGGTGATGATTTTCCATTTGGAAGATTGTTGAATTTCTATTCGCCGTACGTGCGAGCTGAGCTTAAACAAGCGGGCGAGTGGATGGTGAAGTCACTAGGTACTCAAGGTTTACGTGTGGATTCTGCCAAGCATATTCCCGCGGATTTTTTGAGTGATTATCTCAACTATGGTGAACTGCAAAAGCAGTACACAGTGCTTGAGCATTGGGACAATCAAAATACGATCAACGATTATGTGAAAAACAAAATGAATTCTCGTGTGGGAGCATTTGATTTTCCGCTTTGGAATGATCTGAAAGAAATGTCGAGTGGTGCTGGCTTTTTTGATATGCGTCGCTTACAGCGTTCAGGATTATTGGGAATGTCACCAGAACTCAGTGTGACTTTCGTCGAAAATCACGACACAGATCGCGCTTATGCAACTCGCAATAATAAACATCTTGGTTATGCCTACATTCTGACTTCAGAGGGTTATCCGTGTGTGTTCTGGAAAGATTATTATGACTATCAGATGAAAGATCTCATCAATAATCTTATTTGGATTCACGAAGGTCTTGCACATGGACCGACAGAGTATCGTTGGGCTGACAATGACTTATTAGTTTATGAAAGAACTGGAGAGCCCGGAGTTCTTGTCGGTATGAACGACAGCTCATGGGAAACACGCACTGAGTGGGTGCAAACTCATTTCGGTGCTAACGTGGAGTTGAATGATTATTCTGGTAAAGCGGGGAGCATTTGGACAGATGGCCAAGGCCGCGTGCAAATCTCAGTGCCGCCGAATCAGTTTGTTGCATACTCTCGTGCGGGAATTCAGTTTCAACTTCCCAAGTCATCGTACAAAGTCACTCAAGAATTCTTTGGCGCTGAAGACTTAGATATTCCACCTGCAGTTAATGGGAAGTTCCAGAATGCGGGTTATATCTATGTCCAAGGTGGCACGAGCATAGAGTGGGATCTCAATTACGAGCGTAACGCGTGGAAAGACTCTACGAAGTTGATTGCGCGTATTTTGAGCGAAGACAATCAAGTGATTATGCAAGAGAGCTATGGACCTTCTGTAGGTTGGGCAAAGGGCTCTGTGCAAGCGTCTAAAACAGGATGGTACCGTTTAGAGATGGCTGCAGAGAATGCTCCGTCGCCTGTTAAATTTTGGTGGAAGCAAACTTATCAAGCGCCTCGCTAGATAAAATAAAGATGAGGAAAGTGTTGAGAGTTTATTCATCTGGATAAACTCACCAACAAGTTTAAAATCACCTGTATTCGGAGTCTTAGAGCGATTTTCATTTTTGCATCGCCTAGGACTTCGACGTTGTCTCAATAATACTCAAAATGAAATCTTAGTCATTCAGCTAACTTAGCGGCTTTTATTTGGTACAGCTCTTGAATGGAATCTAGTCGGGGGGCGCGCAATGAAGTCTTTATTTGGGATTATTCTGTTCTTTATGTTTTCACCTTCTTTGGTTCACGCGCAGTATGAAGATGATCTTCCTATTCAAGCTGAAGCTGCATTCAGTGATTCGGAAGAAGCTCGTGCTGAGGCTGATGAGTTAAAGAAACATGCCCAAAAAGAAAAGCGTCGCCAAGCCGATATGAAAGAACAAGCTGCTAAATCTTTAGCAGAAGCCAAACGTCATGAGCAAGAAGCTATCAATGAAGGCGAGTCCGCTCGTCGTGAAGCTACTAAATCTCAAGCGGCAATCAAAGAATACCAACAACAGATCAAAGCCACTGAAGCTCGAAAAGCTGAAGCGCAAAAACGATTGCAAGCGTCCAAAGCTGCCATCGCAAAATCTCAAGCTGAAAGCGAAAAAGTGAAGGGTCAAAAGTTAGCGAGTGAAAAAGAACTTGAACTTTTAAATAACGAAGTCGCAAGTCACGAACGCTATGTAAAAGAAGCTGCGATGGATTTGCGTAATGCACACCGCGATGCTTTAGAAGCACGCCAGCGCGTAGCTGCATCTCAAGAAAAAGTTGCGAAGTCTCGCGAGATCGCAAAGAAAAAAGTAGATCTTGCGCGCGCCAAAGAAGCTCAATACAGAGCTGAAGCGGATAAATATAATAAACGCTAGTCAGAGCTTGCCCGTATTGAGTGTCTAACCTTTTGACAGTCATGTAATTGCTTCTTTTTTATAGGGTTATGCCATCAATTGTGGCAAGAGTTGTGGAAAGAATCGCGAGAGTAATTTAAATTCCTCTCGTGATGGAAACATATACTTTTTCAAAATTAAAGGTGAGTGAGGCGGAGAAATCTAATTTCCGCCTGTGGCTACAACGTCAATTGACGGACCGTTGTAAGCGAAATCCCCGCTATTCTCTCAGAGCATTTGCAAAGTCATTGGAAGTAGATCCTTCTACTTTGTCGCAAATTTTGAGTGGCAAGAGATCTTTGACGAAAAGATCAATTCGATCATTCACTGATCGTATTGGTGCCTCTCCTGAAGAGCTTCAAGAGTTTGGATTGCTTTCGGGCCCTGAGCAGGATGGCGTTGCGGAAAAAGCGTTCCAACAAGTTGCTCTAGATACATTCTCTGTTATGGCTGAATGGTATCACTACGCAATTTTGGAACTGACTTATGTAGATGGCTTCCAGGCTTCGGCGCGTTGGATTTCTCATAAATTGGGTATCACTGCTGAAGAAGCAAAGGCCGCGATCGAAAGATTACAACGTCTTGGGTTATTGCTAGTCGATGCAAACTCGATGACAAAGTCAGCGCGACATTTAACCAATCAATCTTCGGTCAACACAAGTGCAGCTCATCGTGAATTGCAAAGACAGGTTATTGAAAAAGCTCTTCTTGCAGTTGATGAATGCATTCCTTCAGAAAAAGACATCACTTCGATGACGATGGCTATCGACGAAACAAAAATGGATCAAGCTCGTGACATGATCCGTAAGTTCCGTCGTGAATTGTGTGCATTGATGGAAGATGGCAAGCAAACACGCGTATTTAATTTAACTGTACAACTTTATCCCCTGTCTAAAACAGAGGAGTGCCCATGAAACGCATTCTTTTAGTCGCACTATTGTTAGTTGCATCCACTTCTAATGCATTGTCATTAAATGGCAGTGAAGGCGTTGGTGGTGGTGACGAGGTTGGCGCTGAATTTAAAGCAGTGGCAGAAAGAGCCTTTCAATTTTTGCCAGCACTATCAAATAAAGAAGCTCAAGGTCGCGTCGATGCTGCCTTGAAAAATGCAAAGATTATTGTTGTAGATAGAAGCCTTGATTTGCGTATCGAAGATCAAATCCAAATTTCAGCCGCTGTGAATGATCCTGCTAAAGGCATCATCTACGTGAGCCGTAAACGTTGGTTAGATATCAAAGACGACGTGATGAAACAGATCATTGCGGCTCATGAGATCTATAGCCTTGCATATGTTGAAAAGTCCGGCGATTACACCTTCAGTTCATTCTTGAAAGCGGAAGATGCATTTAAAGACTATGCGGTTCTGTCACAATTCCTAAAGGGCTTCATGTCATGGGGTGAGGGCTCAGATGGGATTTGTCGTTTGGGATTTTTGTTGGTTCCAGGTATGACTGCAGATGGCTTTGATCGTCTATCGGATGTTTTGCGCGTGAAACTGGATATGAATTACTCCTTACAAAATGGGAAGTTCTTCTCTAGCTTGGATTCAGAAATGAAATTGATCGCGGCTGGTTCAGAAATGCTTTTATTGAATGAATCAGAGGGTGGAAGAACTGTTGTGAAAATGACGAAAGAAAGCCCGAATTCTTTGATCATCGAAGCACGATCTTATGACTTTGCAATTGGCGCTATTCCGAGTGGCACATGCCGATTGAAAACTCGTAAGCAGTAACGTTGTTGATCAACGCTTTATCAATCCTTTTCAAAGAGTTTTCATTACCTTCGTCAGAGTCATAAAATGTTCTTCACCATTCGTGGGGAGTTTTTTTGACCTGCTGATGAGTTGCTTCCTAAGATCGCTGCGAGGGAGGAATTATGAAATCTTTTGCAAAACTTTTTGTGGGAATCTCGATGTTGATAGGTGGCATAGCAAATGCCGCCGTGAAAACTGAAGTCGTCGAATACAAGCAAGGCGACACCGTGCTTGAAGGCTATTTAGCGTACGATGATCAGGTGACGACTCCGCGCCCGGTGGTTTTGATTGCGCATGCTTGGGGTGGGCTTGGCCATCATGAGAAAATGCGCGCTGAAATGTTGGCGGAACTTGGTTATGTCGCCTTCGCGATGGACGTGTATGGCAAAGGCATTCGCCCTGTTGATCCGGTGGAACGCAGGCAGCTTTCTGACTTTTATAAATCAGGCAACCGTGCGTTGTATCGTGCCCGTTTGATGGCAGCAATTGATTACGTCAAAACGAACCCACTGATTGATTCAAATAAAATCGTTGCGATTGGTTACTGCTTTGGTGGAACAGGCGTTTTGGAAATGGCTCGTGCGGGGGCCCCGATATTAGGTGCGGTTAGCTTTCACGGCGCTTTAACAAATCCAAACCCTCAAGACGTTCCCAATATGGTCATGCCTATCATGATTCATCATGGGGCAATTGATCCATTCGTGCCGGAATCTGAAGTCGTGGCCTTTAAAACAGAAATGGATGCGGCAAAAATCGATTATGCTTTCACGGCGTATGGAAATGCTGTTCATTCATTTACCGAAAAAGAAGTAGGGGATGACCCATCGACGGGTGCTGCTTACAATGAAAAAGCGGACAAACGTTCTTGGAGTGGGCTTGTGGATTTCTTGAAAGAGGCAGTGCCTCTTTAACGGAGTATTTTACGGTAAAAAAAAGCCCGAGTCTAACTCGGGCTTTGTGTGAAACTGAAATTTTGATTATCTTTATGCTGCGTCTGTATTCTTAAGACCTGTCAGCGTCTCGAGATTTGTGATCGTTGTCGTCAAACCACTTGTTGAATCATTCAAACTCGATGCTGCTTCAGAAATTGTTTCTGAAGATGCCGCATTCGTTTGCGTCGCTTGATCCAGCTGATTCATTGCTTGAGTAATTTGAGAAACACCTGTGCTTTGTTCAGTACTCGCAGTTGCGATTTCATTATTGAGACCTGCAACCTTCGTCACAGAATCTAAAATCTTAGTGAGAACTTCATGGCTTGAACCAGCCATACGATGACCTTCTTCAATTTGCGATACTGAATCTTTGATTAGTGAAGAGATCTCTTTTGCTGAAGTGGCACTTCTTTGTGCCAGCGCGCGAACAGCATCCGCAACGACAGCAAAGCCTTTACCTTGTTCACCAGCACGGGCCGCTTCGACAGCGGCATTCAATGCGAGCAAATTCGTTTGGAAAGCGATATCGTCAATGACGATAATGATTTCTTCGATTTTTTTAGAAGACTTCACAATGTTTTGCATTGAAGTCATTAAGGCAGAAATCTCAGCTGAACCTTCTTGAGCAGAAGATTTAGAAACTTGTGAAAGATCGGAAGCCAATTTGGCATTATCCGCATTCAATTTGATCATAGAAGAAAGCTCTTCCAATGATGCAACAGTTTCTTCTAATGAAGCTGCGGATTCAGTCGAGGCTGCAGACAAAGCTGAACTTGAACCTGAAAGATCGGCTACAAGCTTACGGATTTGACCGTAGGCAGACGACAAAGCCTGTGCTTGAGCGCGAATACCGTCTTTCAATGCACTTGAAGACATCAACATCGAAATCGAAAGGAAGATGATGAACAAGGCAATGGTGCCGAGTGCAATTTTAGCTTTGCTAATAGCAGATTCGACCGCAGTGCGCGTACGGTGTTCCAGAACTTTTTCGAACTCAAGAATGGGCTCACCAATTTTAACGAGATTCGCGTGATATGAGTCGTCATGCATGAGCTGACGGGCGAGTTCTAAGTCAGGAGCTTTTTTAACAGTGAACTGACCAGCAGAATCTTGGAACATGCCTTTAGCGGCATTCATCGCAATTGTTTCTGTTTTTACCAAATCGTTCGAACGTTTTTCTGCTTCACCCAGTAGAGTGAATTCTTGGTCTGTGAAGCCAGCTTCTTTCATCAAATCTTTTGAAGAGATTTTGCGACCATCACGACCTGGTTTTTCGCCACTACGAACTGCAAGAATTTCGAAGTATTCTTTTTCGTATTTCTCATCACCTGTCACAACGAATGTTCTTGCTGTACGAGTGAGATTAGCAGAATCCCAACGCAAGTTTTGTGCAAGCATCATTGATTTGAATTTAGTCTCTTGAGCGGAGTTAAGCTCGTGCTGTTCATAAAAAGAAACTGCGATACAAAGATAAAGCGCAAAGACGAGCGCGACTGAAAGCAGGTTAAAGAAACGGACCTTGGCGAAAACATTCATAGTAAGTACCCCAAAATTTTATTTGAGGTACTCTTCGGTGTTGTTAAAAAGTAATGAATAGGTGACTTTTGTTTACTAGATCTTTTTTCTGAAAATCAAAACATACCATCGGATTTTCCCCGACGTTAGTTGTGAAACCTATTTTTGGTTTTTAAAAATCTCGTCAATATTCGCGTGAAGAGTCGAAGTCAGATTATTCATGAGAGCTTTCGTGAAATCCTCAAGAGTATCAGCGGCACCAAATGTTTGCTCAAGCAACTCAGCCTCAGCAGTGAGCTGCTCAGGCAATTCAGCAGAAAGATCTGTCGAAAGAGTTTTATTTTTTGGATCTTGATTACTAGTCACAATGACCTCCGAAACAAAAATGTTCTGACATATTCAATATAGAATCAGCACGCCAACCACAATGGACCATAAAAAAACAACAAGAGAGGCAAGCGAAGCGAGCCGCCCACCTAACCCCGATCAAAACCTCTGGAAGCGCGAGTGAAAGCGAGCAGGGGCCCCAGCGCCTTAGCGATGGGGTCTAGCAACAATTTTTTATCTAAATGGTGAGATGAGAGAAACGAACGAACAGCGTCGCTGTTTAAAAAATTGGTCGGGGCGATAGGATTCGAACCTACGACCCTCTGGTCCCAAACCAGATGCGCTACCAGACTGCGCTACGCCCCGACAAGGCATGGACAATAAAAAGAACGGGACCAATTGTCAAATCACTAGATGGTGACGCGTGGAATAAGTTAATCTTTTCATCATGGAAAAGTTCTTTAACTCGCTCCCGAAACCAGTCCTCGTGATTTTGGTCCTAGTCGCCGCCATTATTTTCTTTATGGTGGCTAATCCGCCGCACACAGTATGTGACACCCAAGTCGAAGCTTTGCAAGAGTCGCTGCAGGGCACACTCTTTCCGATCAAGTCGGGCAAGAACATGTTGCCGCCGAATCTTTCCAAAGCCAAAGAGGTCTGCCAGCTCGGCAACAGTGCGGGTTCTTGTTACGAGTATTTTTCGTTATTGAGAAAAATCGCGGGTGAAGTGGCCAAGTCTTCCAGTGAATGCACGACTAAAATTTTTGAAGTCCCTGAAGTTCAGTTAGCTTTGAATAACGGCATCGAATTGATGGCGCGCATTGCGTGGGGCAATCAGCCTCCTGAGCCGGGCGTGAGTCGTTTTGGTTGGTTGCAAGAGGGTGATCTAGCGGTCTTCTGTCGACTGCGTGGTATTTACCTTAGAGCATTTGGAGAGGAAGGTTGGACTGAGAAGCGTCTGGCTGTTTTTGCGAAGCTTCCTGGTGAAGCCCCTCCGGCGGGGAGTGATCCATCGGTCATTACTGTCGAACAGAAAAAAGCTACTCAAGTTCTGACGGAGCAAGAGATTTGGAATCTCAGCATCTTCTCTGTCCGATGTGAAAATTATCTTTAAAATTTAAAGCGAAAGCAGCTTGAGGTTTTTCCACTTCACGCTGTTTTGCTTTTTGGTCGCGATTCCTAGAAAAACAAAACCACGATCAAAGCGGTGTTCAATTTTCACCTGCAAGTGGCGCATTTTTTTGAGTGTCCATTCGTGCGGATTCAAGCCAAATAAAGTGAGTTGTGATTGTAGGTAGTAAAGATGTTCGTCTTGCATAAAAGTCCCCCATTTCAAAAGGTCAGCAGTTCGCAGAATCGCTAGAGCAATCGGGAGGCCGGACATATTTGGCTCTCAGAGTCATTTTATCCCGTGAAGAGAGCCTGCGCGGCTTGAGCTGTCCCAGGGCTTGGTCTACTTTCTTGGATATGGGACAAAATCGTTTTTCAATTTATTTGATGTTACAAGCCGTAGTGATCGCTGCGGTCATGGTGATCTTTAAAGTCATTCCGGATCGTAAAGTGGCGGCGACAGTGGCGGGCACACTGTTCGTGATGTTGCCGTTGTCGCTGATGATCTATGAATATGCGACGGCGAAGCTCACGCATAAAATTTGGTGGGTCGGCGTTTTACAGTTCTGGTTGGTTTTTGCGCTGCCGATTTTGGGACTGCGCATCTTTAATTGGGAAGCTGAGTTCCAAGATTTGAGCTTTATGGGCATCCCAGGTCCGACTTTGCATCAGTGGTCGAGTAAAAGTTACATGGTCATGATGGTCGTAACCGTCGGGACAAGAATGTGGATCACGATTAAATCGAAGAAAGCGGCTCAATAGAGTCGGCTTAGAGACAGCCACAACTCTAGGGATGGGCCTTTTTCATCAATCTTTTGAATAAAAAAAAGCCGATCTTGTGATCGGCTTTTTTCGTTCCTCAAAGGAAATCTTCAGTTTTGAGTTCTAATTATTAGATCTCGAAAGGAACTGGAGAAATAGCTTCTGCTCTGTGGAATGTATCGTAAGAATCAGTTCCAGAAGGCAACAAAGCCAAGTTACGTGACTTTTTAACAGCCGCAGCAACTTTCTTTTGTTGAGCAATGCTCAATTTAGAGATGCGAGATGGAGTGATTTTGCCGCCATCGCCGATAAAACGACCCAATGAACCTGGATCTTTATAATCGAATACGTGGTCGCCAGAGAATTCTTGTCTATATTTGCTACGAGTTGTCTTTTTCATTCTGTCCTCTTTCAATTTCCTATGAGTCCTAAGATAGGGGCTACTTTGCAGCCTAGCTTCGGTCCGACCTTAGGGAGTTCTTGTGTATACGAGAAAAAACAGTTGCCATCAAGTGTCTTTTTAACTTATATGGTTGTTTCTTGTTTTCAGCGCCCACCGCACAAACTAGCTCGGGCGACAAACTAGACAAAAGCCAGATTTTAGAAGAGTTAGAGGAGCTTAGAATGAGCAGATGTGAATTGACTGGAAAAGGCCCTGTTGTAAAGAACTTGGTGTCTCACTCCAACATTAAAACGAAATCAACAGCTCAACCAAATGTTCAAAAGAAACGCGTATTTAGCCGTACTTTGAACCAAATGGTTAGACTGCAAATTGCAACTAGCGCGATCCGTGATATGGAACACGTTGGTGGTTTAGATAACTTCATCTTGAACCAAGATGATTCTAAACTTTCAAAAAGAGCAATGGCAGTAAAAAGCCGTATTCAAAAGAAAATCAAAGGCTAAGAGGCTGTCATGAAATTGAAAATCAAAAAAGGCGCTACAGTACAAGTTATCTCTGGCGCGGATAAAGGTAAAAAAGGCACTGTTCTTTCTGTAGACGCTGCTAATTTGAAAATCCAAGTTGAGGGCGTAAAAGTACAAACTCACTATGATAAAAAAGACGGTCTTTTGAAAAAAGAAGGCTTCTTTGATTATTCAAATGTGAAGCTTGTTGAAGGCGGCGCTAAAAAGCCTGCTAAGAAAACAGCTAAACAAAAGTCTGCCTAAGACAAAGTCCAAATTTGGTCCTTAAGACTATCTCTTCGTTTTAGTCTTCTGACATAGCTGCGTAAAATCTAAGTTGAGTGAAATAACCACAAGGTTAGTTACCAACTTGATGGCGCAGCCAATCTCAGGAGACGCACTTGAACAAGGACCAAAGAACTTTAATAAAATGTTTGAAAGCACTGCCAATCGGTTTGATAGCAGTGCTTTTTTTTTCGTCGAGCTCTAATGCTGAAATTGGAGACTCTCTGATTCTTTGTAAGCACAACAAAATGGTGCGCACTTTACGAATCGAAAAGGGTTCAGAAAAGTGTACTGCGATCTACACTAAACAAGGTGTCGACTCGGTAATTGGTTCTGGACAATATCAACAATCTTGCGAAGATGTTGTAACAGGAGTCCGCAAAAATCTTGAAGAAGCAAAGTGGCAGTGTCGCGAAGTTAAAGAGGCACGCACTTCTGCAGTGAATACTACTAGCGCGGAATAATCATCAGTCGGGCTCTCGTGAGGAGTTCCCATGGAAAAAGAGTTGATCGTAGCTGTCGCACAAATGACATCGATCGATGATGTTGATTCCAACTTAATGCAGATTGAGGCCTTAGTTGAAGAGGCCTTTCAAAAAGCCAAACCTCGTTTGGTATGCTTTCCAGAAAATTGCCTCTACATGCGAATTATCGAGGGTGAGAAAATTGAAGGTTTCACTCTTGAGAATCCTGTTTTTCATCGTCTTTCAGAACTTGCAAAAACCAATGACTGTTATTTGCACTTAGGTTCTGTCCCTTTGTATTTAGAAAATCATCTTTATAACTCTTCAGTATTGATTACACCCAAAGGTGAAGTGCGTCCGACCTATCAGAAAATGCATTTGTTCGATATTCAATTGGAAGGACAAAAAGCTATTCGTGAGTCCGATGTGTTCCGTCATGGCCAGCATCCAAGCATCATCGACATCGATGGCTGGAAAGTCGGTGAGACGATTTGTTATGACGTTCGTTTCGCAGAATTATTTTCGCAATACGCTCGTAAGGAAGTGGATGTAATTTTAGTGCCGGCGGCTTTCTTAGTAAAAACAGGAGAGGCGCATTGGGAGATTTTGCTACGCGCACGTGCAATTGAGAGTCAGTCTTATTTGCTAGCGAGTGCGCAAGGTGGAACTCACAAAAGTATTCGCCAAGGTTCACGCGAGACGCACGGGCACACGTTGATCATCGAGCCATGGGGAGATGTTGCGGGCCAAGTGCAAAAGCGCAGCCCCGGTGTTGCTATTGCGAAATTATCGCGCGATAGAATCGAAGCTGTTCGACGTCAGATCCCGATGAGTTTTCACCGTCGAATTCCCGTTAATTAAACGAGTGTTATCGCTCTTGAAAAGCATTGTCTTCACAGCGAAAATTAAGCACTATTTCCATGACAATTTGGAGTAGATATGAAAAATGTTTTGGCTCTTGGAATATTGATGTCAGTTCTGCTTTCCGTAAACGTTCGTGCACAAGATACGAACGAGGAACCGCAGTTTGATGAAACCAAAGAAGCAGAGATTGCTCAAAAGGTGAAAAAACGCCTTTATCCTGGTGGTAGGGATGAGAGTGATCTGAAAGTACAAAGTCAGTTGACGACGCCTGCACGTAAGTTTGCTCCGCAGACTGAAATTCAAGCTGAATCTGCTGAGAGCGAAGCTGGAGAATAATAAATGGCTGTATATGATCAACTTCCTGAAGGTGTAACTCGCGAAACAATGGATTGTGATATCCTGATCGTGGGCGGTGGCTCTGCAGGTTTGTCTTGCGCTCTGCAAGTTCAAAATCAAATTCTTAAACACAACGAAGACGTCGCTGCGGGTAAAAAACAGGGCGAACAAATCCCTGAACAAATGATCGTTGTGATCGAAAAAGCTTCTGAAGTCGGCGCGCACAGTTTTTCTGGTGCCGTCCTTAATCCTTCAGCACTGAAAGAGTTGATCCCAGATTTCAAAGCTTTGGATTGCCCGATCGAATCTGAAGTTAAGAAAGACGCCGTTTACTATCTGGGTTCTGATTTCTCTTTCAAACTTCCTGTGACACCTCCGCCATTCCATAACGAAGGCAATTTGATCGTCTCTATCAGCAAATTCAATCGCTGGTTGGGGCAACAGTGTGAAGCTAAAGGGATCAACATCTTCCCAGGTTTCGCGGCTGTTGAAGCGCTTTATGAAGGTGATAAAATCGTTGGTGTTCGCACGGGCGATAAAGGTCGTGATAAAAACGGCGCGCCGAAAGCGAACTTTGAACCTGGTTTGATCTTAAAATCTAAAGTTACGATTTTTGCTGAAGGAACTCGCGGTTCTTTGTTCAAACAAGTTTCTGAAAAATTGAACTTGCGTGAAGGCAAAAATAAAGAAGTCTTCGAAGAAGGCGTTAAAGAGATTATCCAAATGCCTGCGGGCACTGTCGAAGCTGGTAAAGTTATTCACACGTTGGGTTTCCCTTTAAGCAAATCTATCGGTGGCACTTTCATTTACACTTTGTCGGGCGATCGTATTGCGGTGGGCTTGGTTGCTTATCTTGATACAAACGATCCTTTGCTAGATCCACATCGTGAACTGCAAAAATTGAAAACGCATCCGTTCATGCGTGACATGCTTAAGGGCGGTAAAGTCATCGCTTACGGTGGTAAGACATTGCCAGCGGGTGGTTACTACTCAATGCCGAAGCTTTACGGTAACGGTTGGATGGTTGTCGGCGATTCGGCTTCGATGGTGGACGTTCAGAAATTGAAGGGTATCCACTTAGCGATGAAGGCCGGCATGTTGGCGGCAGATACTGTTGTTGAGGGCTTGATCGCGGGTGTGACTGATTTCACTGATTCTGTGACGAAAGCTTACGATACTAAAATTCAAGCAAGCTATGTGAAGTCTGAGCTTTATCGCGTAAGAAACTTCCACCAAGCTTTGAGCAAAGGTGTTGTTGCATCGATGCCGCTATTGGCGATCCAAGAAATGACGGGTGGTCGTGGTTTGCAAGATCCAATGGCTATCGACCATATCGACTCTGAGACCACTGACAAAGTTGTAGACGTTTGGGGTCCACGTGGCCTTGAGGAAGACGAAAATCAGCTACCTAAGCCTGATGGCGAGCTTTTCTTTGATAAGCTTTCTAGCGTCTATTTGACGGGCACAATGCACGACGAAGACTCTCCAAATCATCTTATTTTGAGAGACGGCGATGTTTGTCGTTCAGTATGTGAGCCGGCTTATAAATCACCGTGCAATCACTTCTGTCCGGCAGCGGTTTATGAGATGGTTCCGTCAACAGTTGAGGCAGGCAAGAAAGACCTACAAATCAACTATACGAACTGTATTCATTGCAAAACTTGTGATATAAAGTGCCCATTCGAAAATATTGAATGGACCGTGCCCGAAGGCGGCGGCGGCCCTCAGTACCGAGAAGTATAGAAGGTATAGCGTTTGGGACTGTACCTTTCTTAACCAATTGAAAGGACGGTCCCCCATGCCAGAATTTTTCGCCTCCACAGCTCGTGGTCTTGTTGATCCTCTAGAAATCGAACTCAAAAATATGGGTTTAAAAGTCGTCGAGAAAACTCAAGGCGGCGTTTACTTTGAAAGCAACTGGGAAGGTTGTTACAAAGCGAATCTTCAATCTCGTCTTGCTAGCCGTATTTTGAAACCTGTATTGGATTTCACGGCTTACCAACCTGAAGAACTTTACACACAGATTCTTCGTCATGACTTCACTAAATACATCGAACCTAATCAAACGATCTCTATCGATGTCGCTTTGAAAGATTCTAAAATGCGTGACCAACGTTTCGTTGCGATGAAAATCAAAGACGCTGTCGTGGACCAATTCCGCGATAAATTTGGTGTTCGTCCAGACGTTGATAACTATGCACCTGCTTTACGTATCAATGTTCGTTGCGTGAAAAATCAATTCAACGTAGCGATTGATACTTCGGGTGATTCATTGTTCATGCGTGGTTACCGCAAAGACGTGGGCGAAGCTCCTTTGAAAGAAAACTTGGCGGCTGGTTTGATCAAGTTGGCTGAATGGGATGAGCAATCTCCGTTGGTAGACTTCATGTGCGGTTCTGGAACTTTCTTGATTGAAGCTGCGATGATGGCGATGAATATCGCCCCAGGTATTCAACGTAAACGTTTTGCTTTCCAAGACTTCATTGGTTTTGATGAAGACGCTTGGGACAAAGTAGTTGATGAAGCTATTGCTGCTGAAAAAGAAGAATTGCCATTTAAATTCTACGGCTTTGATATCGACAACAAAGTTTTGAAGTCAGCGAAAGAAAATGCGAAAGCAGCTGGCGTTGATACTGTGATCGAATTCAAAAAGGAATCGGTTGCGACGGTGGAACCACCTGCTGAAAAAGGCATGGTTGTTTTGAATCCTCCATACGGCGCGCGTATCGGTGACGAAGACAATCTTCGTGACGTTTACCGCGACCTTGGCTTCACTTTGAAGCACAGATTCAAAGGCTGGGACGCTTGGATCCTTTCTGGTAACAAAGAATTGATCGGCGATATGAAGTTGAAGTCGACACGTAAGCACTTCGTGTTCAACGGCAACATCGAATGTCGCTTCCTTAAGTACTCAATGTTCTAGTGCGCCTGGCGCAGGAGGCTGAGGGCCGCATGGCCCTTGAAGCTGGACTTGCGGCAGACGCCGGACTCCAGCAAAGCTGGAGTGTAGACAAGAGGCGCAGGGCCCCATGGGGCCCGGAGCTGGACTTAATTAAAATTTTCTGGAAGCATCGCTCTGTTCGTTTTTGGTCCGCGATGCTTATTTTTTTGGAATGACTATTTCTTGAGGGGGAAGTTTTGATTCAAAAAATGATTCTATCTTTATTGGCGAGTGCTTGTTGTTCTAGCGCGCTCGCAGCGATGCCCGCCTTAAAATATAAAACTGCTGATTGCACATTGATGAATGACTCGAAAGTTGTGAAGCAACAGTCGGTCGCGATGATGTTCTTGCAGATCGATTCAGGCTTTGGTCGCTTTGCTGAGTTGCAGCTCGGTGATGATAAGCTGCCTATTCAATATCAAATCTTTATTGAAGATGATCTGAGCAATCAAGCAACAGATCATGTTCTGATTCTGCAAAATCTCAAAGTCGGTGACGTTGAAAGTTCTTCGGAGTTTTCGGGTCGCGATGTAAAATGGCTTCGTATCGCACAGGGCGCATTCAGTGTCCGCTGCGAATTGAAGTGAGATGGATGAGATTAAATTTTTAGTTGATGAAAATCTCTTAGGTCTTTTACGTAAGCTCAGAATGCTGGGCTTTGATTCTATTTCTCTTTTGAGTTCTCCCGATAAAAAATTGCTCGAGCTTGCTGTTCATGAGGGCCGTGTGTTGCTGACGCAAGATCTGGAGTTGTCACAGCTTCCTCATCCGGGGGAAATTTATCTTGTTAAAGCTATCAGTCCGAAAGAGCAGTTGGTTGAAGTGCTAGGGCATTTTCAATTGCATGCATTTCCGAATGCGCTGACTCGTTGTACGGAGTGCAATCATTTATTGTATTCGGTAGAGAAGTCCGCTCTCGCAGGACATATACCTGAAAAAACTTTTAAGTATTACGATGAGTTCTTTGCGTGCAAACGTTGCGAGCGAATTTATTGGAAAGGCTCGCACTATCAAAACATGCTCCACGAAATCGAAAATCTGAAGGTACCTGCTTCCTTTTCCTGACAGGAAATCCGAAGTTCGGCTTTGGTTTGGTACAGGACGAGAACCGTTTATCCAATCTATTTGGTGTAACTATTGTAGAGAGATAGTGCTCTGGAAAATTATAGGACGTCATATGAAAAACTTAAAAGTAAGTAGCGTCACAATCGCATGCATGCTTTGGCTATGTTCGTGTGTGACTTCTTCATATCAAATCGTTAATAACGGTGATGGGCAGGATGAGGTCCTGGTTACTCCGGATAGAGTTTCACTGAAATGCGAAGATGCGCAATCAGATCAAGGTGAGTATTTCGGGTTTAGTATCTTTGTTTTGGACAATAAAGACACTGTTCTTTCAGTTATCCAAACCAACACTCTTGATAAAGAAAGTTGTCAAAGTCGAATTTCAAAGATTGGAAAAATTTTGGATGACGGTCGAAGAATTAGAATCTTTGGATCGGGTGATTTAGAGAAATCTAGAGTTTTGAAAAAGATTCGACATGAGTTTGCAGGTAAGAGCTATTCTGAAAATGGTCGAATTTTACAGTTTCTTTATATACTAAACGAAAACGGGGGGTGCTACGATGCCTACTCTGCCGATGAAAAACCATGCCCACAAAATCAGTAAATAAAAAAAGGAGATCGTGTGATCTCCTTTTTTTGCGCAGTGTTTCTGCAGAAGTAACCAGGTACCTTAAAAAGGTTTGTTGACTGCGATGAAGGCTGCTGTGCCGCCAAGGCCTAGCAGGAGGATGGCTAATGGCCAACCGATTTTGCCTTTGCGTTTTACGATGGCAATACCAGCGCCCAAAAGAACCCAGATCAAAAGTTTTGCATGAACCCATGATGGAAGTTGAGCCATGTAGCCCAAACGTGCTGCCATACCGAAACCGCTCACTAGAATAATCAACAAGCCTACGCCGTGAGTGATCATTGTCATAAGGCGCGCTTTTTTAGTTAAAACGATGCCTGCGTAGTTCGCTACAAGAAGGCCGCCAAAGCCAAAGAACAAAGTCATTAGGCCGATCATGTGTAGCACTTTATAGAACTGATAACTGAACATTTACGTACTCCCTTTTAGTATCGTTGCTATTCTTCTTCGAGGTTGAGGTGTTTCATCACGCGTGCCAGATTTTTTCTGATGCGTGTGAGATGCGAAAGATTCGCCAAAGTTTTAAGTGCGTCGCGCATAGGTTCGAGCGGGAAGCCGCCGTATTGACCTGGGCCTGGCAAATCTTTGCTGACGCCTGATCTGCCTGCAATGATGATGCGATCGCCGATAACGACGTGGTCTGCAACAGAAGTGTCGCCGCCCACCATCACATTGTTTCCAACTTTTGATGAACCTGCGATTTTAAAACCTGCTGCGAAAACATTGTTCTCGCCGATTTCACAGTTGTGAGCCACGTGGCAAAGATTGTCGAACTTTGTGCCGTTACCAATTTTAGTAACAGTCAAAGCCGCGCGGTCGATTGCGCAGTTCGCGCCGATTTCAACGTCATTGCCTAAAATGACTTTGCCGATTTGTGGGATTTTAACAAGTTGACCTGTTTTTGTTGGCGCAAATGAAAAACCGTCAGCACCGATTGTCGTGTGCGGGTGGATTTCGCAGCGTGAACCCAACTCACAGTGTGCGCCGATGAAAACTTGCGGATGAAGTATGGAGTGATCGCCGATCACCGCAAAACATTCGATCACAGTGCCTGCTCCGATCGTTGTGCCATCGCCGATGCGGGCTTCTTCGCCGATCACAACAAAGGCACCCACGGAAACGTTGGCCCCTAGATGTGCGGACGGATGAATGGAGCTTTGTGGATGAATGCGTGATTCTTGGCGGAAGCGATTCATCTTACCATCGAAGAGCGGCAGGATTGCGGCCATTCCAAGTTGAATGGATGACGCTTGAAAAAGAGCGGCGTTGGCAGTCTCTGGCAACGTTACTGATTTCGCAGCAATGATGATCGATGCTTCGGCTGCAAGAGCAGCGTCGAGCTGTTCTTTTTTGGAAACAAAAATCAACGCGCCTTTTTTAGCGATCTCGGGTGGAACAACTTGATCGGCAATCGCCTTCAAATTTCCAGAGATGAATTGAAGATCCGGGGAATTTAACTCTTTGATAACTTCAGCTGTAATCATAGTGATGCCTCGCGCTAACATATTTACTATGATTTTTTTGATGTCAAGACACTGGGTGATAGGGTAATTGAAGTAAATGTAACGTTTCGATCTTTTCTCACCTTTAATAGTTAGAGAGGAAGAGTTTCATGGCAAAGAAGCCTGCAAAGAAAGAAGCACCTGCGGCAAAAGCTAAGAAAGCGACTGCAGCACCTGCTAAGAAGGCAGCAAAACCAGCTCCTAAGGCTGCGGCTAAGCCTGCTGCAAAACCTGCTGCTAAGCCAGTAGCGAAAGCTCCTGAGAAAAAAGCACCAGTTGCGAAAGCACCTGTAAAAGCAGAAAAAGCTCCGGTAGCAAAACCAGTTAAAGCTCCTAAAGTTGAAGAGAAGCCAGCTAAAACTGCGAAAGCAGAAAAAGCGGTGAAGCCTGTCGCTGCAGAAGCTGAAGTGGAAGCTCCGAAAAAAGAAAAGAAGGTCAAAATTGATAAGACCGGACTTTCTGAAGACCAAGTAAAATGGCATGAGCTGCACGAAAAATATAAAACGGTAAAGTCGCCTGCATATTCAATCTCTGCTCAGTTTGAAGCAAAAACTCCGCTGCAACACAAAATTTTCGGTTGGGGATTTGTACTTTCAAATGAATACGACCGTTTGGAAGTCTTGTTTGAAGACGGCAAACGCATGCTGATCAGCAATCGAAAACTGTCTTAGTCCTGACGTTTTCTATTGATTCGCCCTTCGTTCTGACCTAGAACTTGAAGGGCATGGCAAAAGATGATTTAGCACAGGTAGATGGTAAAGTAGTGGATGCTCTCGCTGGGGGCATCTATAAGATTGAACTCGACAACAAAGTCGTCATTAACGCAAAGCTTTGCGGTAAAATGAGACGATTCAATATCCGTGTTGTCGTGGGTGACCGAGTAAGCGTAGGGGTTTCTCCTTACGATCCTACACACGGTCTGATCATGTTCCGCCATAAATAATTGAATTTTTATCTAGAGGCCGATAACTTCCTATTGGCTTCCAATATCAAATGAATTCTAGAGGTACTATGGATCAGGCTCTTCAGAGTTATTTGGCTCGTATTGTCCCAACTGTTCCCGCAAAGTCTGCACAGTCAGTGATTGAACTTGCGGCAGAGGGCGCGACCGTTCCTTTCATCGCTCGTTATCGTAAAGAAAAAACGGGCAACTTGGATGAGGTGCAAATTCGCGCAGTCATCGAAGGTCACGAAACTTTCAACGAAATCATCAAACGTAAAGCTTTCTTGGTAAAAGAAATCTCTGAACAAGGGAATCTGACTGCTGATGTGCAAAAACGTATTGAGATCTCTTGGGATCTTGGTGAGTTGGAAGAAATCTACAAACCATTCAAAAAGAAAAAGAAAACCAAAGCTACCATCGCTCGCGATGCTGGTTTGGAACCTTTGGCAAATTGGATTTGGGATGTAGGCCACGGCACTGTCAAAGATGACATGACGATGGAAATGAAGGCGAAGAACTTCTTGAACCCGACTGCGAAAATCGTCACTTACGAAGACGCATTGAAAGGTTCACAAGATATCATTGTTGAGAAAATTGCCAATGATGTTGAACTTCGCAGTATGGTTTCAAAAAACTATATGGAAAAAGGCCGTGTCATCGCGAAAGCGGCGAAAGGCTACAAACCAAACTCTAAGTTCGAAATGTACAAAGAATTTGAAGAGCCAGCTAAGGCCCTTCTTGATTCTAAAAACAATCATCGCTACTTGGCTATGCGCCGCGGTTGGCAGGAAGAAGAACTTTCTGTCGATGTAAAGGCGGATGACGAAGATCTATTGAAGTCTTACGAAAAATTCGCGACTTCAACTCCAGATACTTCCATCGGTGAGTACTTGAAACAATCGGCTCGTCTGGCGTTGAACGTTTACGTTCTTCCATCTGTTGTGAATGAAGTTCACCGCATGTTGAAAGAAAAAGCGGATTCAGATGCTATTACGGTATTTGCTGAAAACGTTCGTAAGTTGTTGTTGGCTTCTCCTTACGGTCCTAAGTGCGTTTTGGGCGTTGACCCTGGTTTACGTACTGGTTGTAAAGTAGCGTTGATTGATAAGGGCGGTGCCTTTATTTCTCACACAGTTCTTTACACATTAGGCGACGATGCTGAGAAGAAAGCGAAAGTTCTTTTCGGTGAAGTGTTTAAGCAAATCCAAATCGAAGCGATCGCTGTTGGTAACGGTACCGCAGGTCGTGAGACTGAATCTTTCTTGCGTAAAGTTTTGAAAGACTTGGGTAAAAACACTCCAGTTGTGATGGTCAATGAATCAGGTGCCTCTGTTTACTCGGCTTCTGACATTGCTCGTACAGAGTTCCCAGATTTGGATTTGACTGTAAAAGGCGCGATCTCGATCGCTCGTCGTTTGCAAGATCCATTGGCTGAACTTGTTAAAGTTGATCCAAAATCTATCGGTGTTGGTCAGTACCAACATGACGTGAACCAATCGCAATTGAAAAAATCATTGGAAGCAGTGGTTGAGTCTTGCGTGAATAACGTGGGTGTAGACGTGAATACAGCGTCGGCTCCATTGTTGTCACACGTTGCGGGTATCGGTCCTGCGTTGGCGAACGGAATCGTTGAGCACAGAAAGAAAGGTCTTTTCACGGATCGTTCTGAGCTTTTGAAAGTTCCAAAATTCTCTGCAAAAGTTTACGAACAAGCTGCAGGTTTCTTGCGTATTCCAACTGGAAAACAGGTTTTGGATTCTACTGGTATCCATCCAGAGCGTTATGCGGCTGTGACAGACATGGCGAAAGACCTTGGTGTTTCGTTATCTGAAATCATCGGCGAAGGTGCTAAAAAACTTGTCGCGCAAAGATCTAAATGGGCGCAACTTGTTGGTGAGTTTACGTTTGACGACATCGTTAAAGAACTTGAAAAACCAGGCCGCGATCCTCGTGATCCGTTCAAAGTTTTCCAATATCGCGATGACATCATGGAAGTAAAAGACCTTAAAGAAGGCATGATCTGTCCAGGTATCGTTACGAATGTAACGAATTTCGGTGCGTTCGTTGATATCGGTGTTCACCAAGATGGTCTTGTGCACATCTCTGCGTTGTCTCATAAATTCGTTGATGACCCACGCAAAGTTGTAAATCCAGGCGATCATGTGACTGTGAAAGTTATGAAAGTTGATCCAATCAAAAATCAAATTTCATTGACGATGAAAATGGATGACGCTCCTGAAGCAGCTTCTGCTCCACGTGGTGAAAAACGTGCGGATGCTCCTCGTGGTGGCGCGCGTGCCCCTGTTGGTGCGACACAAGTGAAAGGTGGCGGCACACGTCCTCCATTGAACACAGGTGCTCGTTCTTCACACGGTGGTGGTGGTATGAATGGCGGCGCGGGTAAACCAGCTGGCAACCCGTTCAACAATCCATTTGCGGCTCTTTTGAATAACAATAATAAAAAGTAATTTTGGTATTATAAAAAACTAGGAGATTAACATGGCAGTTAAAGGCAAATCTAAAAAAGGTATCCGTCACAGAAAAGCTCGTATCGCTAAGAAAAAAAGAATGTACAGAGCAAAAATCCGCAAGTAATCGAATGCAGAATCAGAAATTGCTTTCTGATTTCTTCGAAGCCTCGGGAGACCGGGGCTTTTTTTATTTGTGCGCCTTACTCCTGTGGAGCGGGAGTGCAGACAGTCTAGCTTTTTAAATTTATTTGAGGCACGAAATACTAGACCTGCTGCTCTCTTGCGGCACCTTCTTAAAGTACTAAATGTCAGTACCCACCCGCCGAAGTGTTAATGCCAAATCTTTGGACTTTCAATCTGCTCAGAGAGGGGGCTATTCTGAATTATCCCTAGGAGGGTTCCATGATCGTTCAGCCAGAAATCCTGAAAAAAGCCCTGGATGCTGCTTTGAGCACGGGTGCTGACTTCGCAGATATTTTTCTCGAAGATTCTTATTCCTCTCTTCTTTCTGTATTAAGCTCTAAACCTGAACAAGCCATCGTCGGTCAAATGTATGGCGCGGGTGTACGTTTGTTCTTTGGCGAAGAGATCGTTTACGTGACGACAAATGATTTGTCGGAAGCGGGACTTGTGAAGGCGGCGTTGAACGCAGCTCGCAGTCGCGGGCAAGGTTCGCCAAAATTTATTTCTGAATTTACGCCACGTCGTTTTGATTCGCTTCATACTTTTGGTGAAAAACCATGGGAGATGAATCGTGATACAAAATTTAAGTGGATGCACTCTTTGGATCACCACTCGCGCAAGCATTCAAGTTTGGTGACGCAAGTTCAAGTTTCGTTGAAAGAAAAATTCCAGAAAGTACAGATCGCAAATTCATTGGGCGTGTTGGCTTATGATGAACGTGCGAATTCGCGTTTGGTCACTGAAGCTTTTGTTGAGCGTGAAGGTGTTCGTGAGAGTTCTTCTGACAACAAAGGTTTGATGGGCACGGCCGACGGACTTCAGGGTCTTGATTTGAAAGCGTGGGCGGAAGAAAACGTTACGCGCGCTGTGAATTTGACGAAAGCTGATTATGCTCCAGCAGGTGAAATGCCGGTTGTGATTGATAATGGTTTTGGTGGAGTTATTTTCCACGAAGCTTCTGGTCATGGTCTTGAGACGACGGCGGTTGCTAAAGGTGCTTCTGTGTTCAATGGTAAATTGGGCGAGAAGATCGGCAATGCTTGTTTGACGGCGATTGATGACGGCACGATCAAAAATGAATGGGGTTCGTTGAATATCGATGATGAAGGCAATCCTACTCAAAAAACAACTTTGATCGAAAACGGTGTTTTGAAATCTTACATCTCTGATGAAATGGGTTCGCGCCAAACGGGTTACGCGAAAACGGGCAGTGGTCGTCGCGAGAGTTATCTTTATGCTCCGGCTTCTCGTATGCGTAACACTTATATCGCTGCGGGGAATGATACCTTTGAAGAAATGATTCGCGATGTGGACTATGGTCTTTATGCGAAACGCATGGGTGGTGGTTCGGTTAACCCTGGTACTGGTGATTATAATTTTAAAGTGACTGAGGCATATATCGTTCGCAAAGGTCGCATTGAAGAAGCCGTTAAAGGCGCATGTTTGATCGGTCGTGGTATTGATACTTTAGGCAAGATCACGAAAGTTTCGAATGATTTGAAGTTAGCGTGCGGGATGTGTGGTTCTGTCAGCGGCAGTATTCCAGCAGCTGTGGGTCAGCCACAAATTCTTGTGTCGAGCTTGATGGTCGGCGGGAGAGCAAAGTAATGGATTTAATTAAAACTAATTTCGATAAAATTTCTGCTCGTGCTGCCAGTGATGGGGCTCGTTTAGAGTTGATGGTTTCTGGTGGCGAGATTTTGAAGCTTGGTTACCAGAAAAAAGTTTTGCAAACTTTTGAGTCTAAGCAGACGGCAGTGGCCGGCTTCCGAGTGATTTTGGGTGCCAGTCAAGGTTATGCTTATACAGAGAATCTTTCTTTAGAGGCTTTAGAGCGCGCTTACGTTGAAGCCTTAAACAATGCGAAGACTTTGAAGTCTGATGAGGCTTTTGAAATTCCATTGGCTCGTCCTGCAGCTGTTCCTTCTTTTTCTGGATTGAATATTCAAGAAGAGATTTCGATGGAAGACAAAAAGGCAGCGGCTTTGGCATTGGAGCAGTCGTGTTATGCTAAAGATGCGCGGGTTCAGAATGTTCCTTACTCTGGTTTTGTCGAAGGGAAAAGTTCTGTTCGCATTTTGAATTCAGAAGGCTTGGATCAAAATTTTGAACAAAGTTATTTCACTGGATATGCATCGCCTCTTGTGAAGGAAAATGAATTTACGAAAGCGGATGGTGGACGATTCTTTGCTCGCTCTTTTAAAGACGTGAATCCGGAGGCGGCGGCTTTGCGTGCTGTTCGTCGCTCAGTTGAGAAATTGGGTGCTGGAAAATTGACGACAGGGAATTATGCGGTCGTGATTGACCGTGAAGCTGTTTCTACTTTTATGTCGATGCTTTCTGATAATCTCTCTGCGCGTGAAGTGCATGACAGTAAATCGATTTTGAAAGGCAAACTCGGTCAAGCGGTTGGCAGTGATAAGCTGACGTTGATTGATGATCCCTTGGATGTGCGTGGAACCTCGGTTCGTCCGTTTGACTCGGAAGGTGTGCCTTCTCAAAAGACGGTGCTTTTTGAAAAAGGTGTGTTGAAGCATTACCTCACGAATCTTGAGTACGCAAAACGCATGAACTTGCCTCACACGGCGAGTGCTGCGCGTGGTCCGCGTTCTTCATCAGACATGGGGCCCTCGAATTTGGTGATTCAGTTGGGTTCGACTTCGTTTGCTGACATGGTGAAATCGCACGATAAAGTGATTCACTTAACGAAAGTCACGGGTGGATTGCACGCTGGTTATAACGATGCGACGGGTGATTTCTCATTGCCTGGTGAAGCGGTGTTGTACGTGAATGGCGAACGCCAAGGCCCTGTAGATCAATTTGTTTTCTCGGGCAATATCTTGGACGTCTTGCGCGACATTGAAGCTGTGGGCAACGAGTACAACTTCGACGAAGCCTCATCAGTAATCAGTCCGCACCTCCTAATCAAATCCCTCAGCTTCGCCGGCGCCTAAAAGGTGCCAGGTGACGTTTTCTAACTAGGGTGCAGCATCGTGAGCTGTGCCCTTTATTTTTTCCGTGACTCGTTTTCTTTTTCGGAACTCGTCTTTCAAATAAAACTTAATTCAGAACAGAATTTACTCTCGAGAGTAGTTCGGTATAATGCTGCGGCGTAGACGTAAAACGTCACCTGGCACCTTTTTAGGAGGTTCGATGGAGTTTCTTTGGCTTGAGGAATTGAATAGTGCTGAGTCGTTGGCTTGGGTTCAGAAAGAGAATGCTCTTTCTGTTGAAGCAATGAAAACTTATTCTGGATTTCAGCAGCATCTTGAAGAAGGTGTTGAGATTTACTCTTCGAAGAATCAACTCGGCTGTCGCGAGATTCATAATAATTTTGTCTATAAAGTTGATAAGTCCGAGAAGTCGCCTATTGGTAAATGGGTGCGCCAGCCTTATGAAGATTTTAAGCGTGGTTCCTCTGATTGGGAATTGCTCATCGATTTTGATGAGTACTCGAAAGAGCACGGCAAGATGTGGAGTTTTGGTTACGCGCTTTTTTCTCCGAACAATAAACGCGCGATGATTAAGATTTCTCTCGAAGATGGGGATCGTCGTTGGTCGCGTGAGTTTGATATGACGACGAAAAAGTTTGTGGAAGGCGGCTTTGAGTTGCCACTTTCGAAAGTGGATACGGCTTGGTTCTCAGATGATGCTTTGCTTGTGGGTGGAGATATTCCGGAAAATCAGAACAAGCATGGTTACTCTTGCCAGATCGATATGTTAACTCGCGATGGGCAACGCAAGAAAATTTTCCGCGGTGGTTATGACGAGCAATTTTTGTGGGCTCAAGATCTTTATCGTGGTGGACAACTTTTGGGTCGCTACTTTAATTGGGACAAAGGTGAGTTCTATTGGTTGGATCAACAATGCAACGTCAGCCGAGTGCACGTTCCTGAATACTTAACGGGATGTTTCTGCGTTGGTGACGATGTCGTATTTAAACTATTGCGTGAGTTTGAGGGATTTAAACCTGGCACTGTGCTGGCTGCAAATCTTCAGGATGCTATCGCGAATCAGAAGCCAAAGTTGCAGGTTGTTTGGGCTCCAACCGATAAAAAATTTAGCTCTGACAACTATGGTCGCTATCGTGATGGAATTTTTCATCTCCATCGTGAAAATGTCAGCGGCAAACTTTCCTATTTCAAAAAAGTTGGGGAGCACTATGTAGAGTCTCCACAACATTTGCCAGAAGGACTGCAGCCCGGAGCCATGTTCATCGATGACACCTGCGATAAGGCTGTGATTGTTGCCGAGTCGTTTACTCAACCGACGTCAATGTTTGAATGGAATGGCAAAGACTCTTTTGAGTTGATCAAAACGTTGCCTCATCAATTCGCCGGCGACTTTGAAGTTTCTCAAAAGTGGGCGACGAGCGTTGATGGAACAAAAGTTCCGTATTTCCTTATGCACAAAAAAGATCTTAAACTCAATGGGCTGAATCCCACATTACTGTATGGCTATGGTGGATTTATGTCGGGGATGACTCCGGCCTATCGCGCTGTGAATGGGAAGAATTGGCTCGAAAAAGGTGGCGTGATGGTTTACGCCAACATTCGCGGTGGCGATGAGTTTGGTGTTGAGTGGTCAATGTCAGCTCGTAAAGAGAACAAGCAACGCAGTTATGATGATTTCATTTCGGTTGCCGAGCATTTGATTGCGACAAAGGTGACGACGCCACGTCATTTGGGAATCATGGGGCGCAGTAATGGCGGCTTGCTTGTTGGTGCCGTGACGATGCAGCGACCGGAATTATTCTCCGCTGTTGTTTGTGGTGTGCCGTTGTTGGATATGCTTCGGTATACTTTGTTACCTCCGGGTGCAACTTGGTCTGATGAATTCGGTGATCCTGCTGATGAGAAAATGCGTTCAGTGATCGAAAAGTATTCTCCATTCCAAAATATTCGGGCCGATAAAAAATATCCGCCGATTTATTTCCACACATCGAAGGCTGATGACAGAGTTCATCCTTCTCATGCGCGCCGAATGGCTGCTAAGATGAAAGCGATGGGACATCTTTGTTATTTGTATGAAGAACCGACAGGTGGTCATGCGGGTGGCGACGTGAAGGTGAAAGCTTTCAATGATGCTCTGACTTACTCTTACCTCTGGAAGCATTTGGGTTAATGGCAAAAGGCGTGTTCACTGTAGATCAATTTGTCTTCGAAAAGATTATGCCTCAAGCGGCGAAGCTCGATGCTTCGCCCGCATTGATGGCTGAAGTTATCGAGCAATGCATGCAGGGACTGCGCAGTCTTTCGAAATCGGATCTTGTTCTTTTTTCTGCGAAAGAAATGGATTGGGCTTATCGTGGCTCAACGGCTTTTGCTTTTACCATTGCTCAGCACTTTGTTGCGATTGAGCGTTTAGAAAAATCAGTGGATTGGCAGAAAAGAAATCCTGAATTATGGGGGCAGCTTCGTCGCGCGGATTTGCTTTGCGGTTTGGCGACAACTCATTTGGCGAAACCGGGGGAGCCTGCTTTGAAAGGGGCGTCCGGTGATAAGGGTGGATTTCTTTTGAATGGATTTTCTCCTTGGTCTTGTGGTTATAAGATTTTTGATAAGCTTGTTGTGGGATTTGATGCAGGTGAAGAGATTATATTTGCTTGTGTGAATTATCCTGCTCGCGCGAAAGAAGCGGGTGTTAAAGTCACGCCTAATAAACTTGCGTGCATGAATGGCACCTCGTCAGTTCGTTTTGATTTTAAAAATTATGTCGTGAATGAAGAAGATGTCGTCAGTCGTCGCGAGAAAACGGTGAAGGTGAAAAATCCGCCTTCACGTTATGTTGGTACTGAGTTGGGAATTGGCAAAGCCGCTCTGGAAACTGTTATCTCGTACACAAAGATCACGAATCACCCAAAAAACGACATGCTTTTGCAAGCTTGTAAAAAAATGAAAATCGAATTGGCGACAATTATGAAAGCGATTGATCTTGATCCTAATGATCATCGTCTTGGAATGATGATCGCGGAATTTAATTTCACGTGTGTTCGTCTTGCGGGGCTTGCGCTCGGTGCAAAGGCACTTCTTAAAGACAGCGCTGTCGCTCGATGGCAGCAAGAATTGATTTTATTCGATGCTGTTATTCAATCTCCTAAAACTCTTGAGTTGAAAATCAATCAACTCGCATAATATCCAAAATTTTTGCGCGCGTTTTTCTGTAATGTTGAAGGACTGTGCGGAATTCGGATTACAAAATTCTCCGATGATGTGTCGTCCGACGTCCGAATATCGAACGTGAAATCGAATAAGACTCCAAAGCATTCTCAAAACAGGACGATGGGATAGCGTTTAACGCGGTATGGACCGAAATAGTCACCTGGCACCTTTTAGGGATTGGTTCCATTTTTTTGCAATGGTTGGTGGGTAGAGTTGTTTGTAAAGGAGGAGTCATGAAAACTCAAAATACAGTGACTTCGAAAATGGTAGCTCTAGCGTCTTTGGTATTTTTCCTATCGGGTTCTCTGGCTTTCGCCGCAGATACTGCGCAACAAGATCACGAAGCCATGCGTGCTGCTTTTAAAGAGTGCGCATCTTCTCTCGGTATCGCTGAACCAGTTAAAGGTCAGCGTCCTCAACAACTCGATGAAGAAACGCGCACTGCACTTGATGCATGTCTAAAGGAAAAAGGATTTAACCCACCAGAACATCGCGGTCCTCCTCCCGGCGGAAGAGGCCCTCGCGGTGGTGATCAACAAGGAGGTGAAGGTCAACAATAGAACTGACTTACACTCCGACTTCGTCGGAGTAGCTATCTAAAATTGACTTCGCTATCTCAACAAATCCCAGCCCGCCGCGATTTTTCGAAACGTAGGCGGGCTTCCCTTTTATCTGATCGATAAAATTCTGAATGTTCGCAACAGCAAAACTATTTGGGAAGTACGCGAACATCGGTTCATCATTTGGTGAATCACCCGAGAAGCCGCAAACTTTTTTTGCTTCTTCAGCATTCACGCCAAATTCTCTTTCCAAAAATCTCAAAGACATTGTTAATTTGTCGTACTGACCAAACCAACCATTGACGTGGATCGAAGAAACTTTAGCCTGAGCACCGTGCGCGTTGAACACACCAACGATCTTATCAACTTCGCTGCGTGGAAGTGCGGGAACGTCTTCGCAAAAGTCGATCGCAAGATCCATGAGGCGACAAAACTGATCCGAAGCTAAATCACAACCAGGAATTTTCGTTAAGATTTCGTTTTCAATCTGCTTTAATTTTAGGCGATTTTGTTTTTGCGTTTCTTCATTGAAGAAAAAATGGCGCTGCATTTTTTTGTCGTGATAACGGAAATAAAACCCACCGTTCTCGCCAACAATTCCGCTGACAGGCCACACGCGTGCGATCATTTCACACCATCCTGCAGGTCTGCCAGTAACAGGAATCACTTTGATTCCAGCATGATGCAGATCCCACAAAGCTTGGTAAGCTTCTGGACCTAAGTGTCCTTCATCGGTCAGAGTGTCGTCGATGTCGGTTAGTAAAAAGCGCAATGGTTTTGAGAACTCAGAGATGTTTTTCATGTCTTCCGAGTATAACTTCAAACTCAAGCGAAGGTCTAAGTTGATACGTGAAGTCAAAAATTAGACTTGCGCGAAGATGGCATCCTCCGCGATGTTCTTGTCTATATATATGTATCGGCGGCAGCCCGGCGGAGCCGAGGAAGCGTGGGTCCTCACGGACCCGGAGCTGGACTAGTTAGGAACTTTATGGCCAAAAAAACTGACGCATCTTCTGACGGAATCAAGCTGGTCATTGTGGAGTCTCCCACAAAGGCTAAAACGATTCGTAAATTCTTAGGTCGCGATTATGTCGTTGAATCCTGCATGGGTCATATCCGTGACCTTCCGCAATCGGCAAAAGACATTCCTGAAAAAGTTAAAAAAGAAAAGTGGGCTCAACTCGGCGTGAACGTCGATAAAAATTTCGAGCCTCTTTACTGCATTCCAAAAGACAAAACGAAGGTTGTTAAAAACCTCAAAGACAAACTAGCCGACGCCTCAGAGCTTTACCTCGCGACCGATGAAGACCGCGAAGGAGAAGCGATCAGCTGGCATTTGTTGGAAGTTTTAAAGCCCAAAGTGCCGACAAAACGCATGGTGTTCCACGAGATCACGAAGGATGCGATTCAAAAGGCCCTTAAAGACACGAGAGAGATCGACATCAACCTAGTTCACGCTCAAGAAGCGCGTCGCGTGCTGGACCGTTTAGTGGGTTATACGATCTCTCCACTTCTTTGGAAGAAGGTCGCTTATGGTTTGTCAGCAGGTCGCGTGCAGTCAGTGGCTGTTCGTTTGATCGTTGAAAGAGAACTTGAGCGTATCCGCTTTAAAAAATCCGGTTACTGGGGAGTTCAAGCTGAGTTGTCAAAAGACGGCGTGAGCTTTGAATCTCGCTTGCAACAATATCAAAATCAAAGAGTCGCAACAGGTAAAGACTTTGACGGCACGACAGGACAACTGACGGCTGGCAAAGATGTCCTTGTTTTGGATCAGACAAAAGCAAACAAGCTTGCGACTGATTTAAAAAATGGCAATTGGACGGTGAGTGATGTTGAGGAAAAACCAACATTCAGAAAACCAGCAGCGCCATTTATCACGTCGACTTTGCAACAGGAATCAAATCGTAAACTCGGTTTGAGTTCTCGTGAGACGATGCAAGTCGCACAAAAATTATACGAGCAAGGTTTCATTACCTACATGCGTACTGACTCGACATTCTTGTCGAATGAAGCGTTGAATGCTTCACGTGATTGCATCACTTCAAAGTATGGCAAAGAGTACTTAACTCCGACGCCGCGTAATTACGCTGCGAAAAAAGTTAAAGGCGCGCAAGAGGCCCATGAAGCAATTCGTCCAGCGGGCACGCAGTTCATGGATCCGGATGAAACAGGTCTGACAGGAACACAATTCCGTCTTTATGATTTGATTTGGAAACGTACGATTGCATCGCAAATGGTTGATGCGAGACAAAAACAAGTCTCTGCAAAAATCCAAGTGGGCGATGCTTTGTTCGGCGCTTCGGGCATGACGATTGAGTTTCCCGGTTTCTTAAGAGCATACGTTGAAGGCAGTGATGATCCTGAAGCAGATTTAGCAGAACGCGAAGTGCGTTTGCCAGCTTTGAAAGTGAAAGATCTTATCAAAGTTTTGAAATTGGATCCGACTTCACACGAAACAAAACCACCAGCTCGTTATACAGAGGCAAGTCTTGTTCAAACGATGGAAAAAGAAGGCATTGGCCGTCCATCAACATACGCTTCTGTTATCGGTACAATTATCGATCGTGGTTACGTTCGTAAAGGTGGCACGGCACTCGTTCCCACTTTCACTGCGATGATCGTTTCAAAACTTTTAAGCGGTCATTTACCGCAGTATGTGGATTTGGGTTTTACTTCTTCAATGGAGCAGTCTCTCGATAATATCGCAGACGGGGAGTTGGATTGGGAAAGCTATCTGGCTTCGATTTACAAAGGCCCGAAAGGTCTGAAAGCGAAAGTCGAAGATCAAGCAGAGCACATCATTCCAGAAGAAGCGCGCACGATGAAAATTGAAGGCATGGACAATTATGCTTTCCACGTGGGTCGCTACGGTGCTTACATCACGACAAAACGTGATGGTGAAGATGTCAGTGCGTCGTTGCCAGAGAACGAATCTCCAGCCGATATCACTCCTGAAATTGCGGAAAAACTCATTGATCAAAAAATCAACGGTGCGGATGCTTTAGGAACAGATCCTAAAACAGAATTACCAGTTTATGTTTTGAACGGTCGTTATGGTCCTTACGTTCAATTGGGTGATGTGAGTCCTGAAGATGACAAGCCGAAACGCGCGAGTCTTCCTCCTGGAACTCAACCTGAAAACGTTGATTTGAAAATGGCTTTGGAACTTCTCGCGTTGCCAAAACTTTTGGGTACACACCCAGGAACAGGCAAAGATATCAAGGCGGGCTTGGGACGTTTTGGTCCATTCATCGTTTGTGATGGTGACTATCGTTCGATTGTAAAAGGCGAAAGTATTTTCACAATCACTTTGGAACGTGCGCTTGAGATGTTAGCCCAACCTAAAAAAGGTCGCGGTAAAGCAGCTCCGTTAAAAGAGTTCGGCCCACATCCTGAATCACAAGATCCAATCCAAGTTTTGTCGGGTCCTTATGGTCCCTACATCAAGTGCGGAAAAGTGAATGTGTCATTGCCAGAAGGTACAACGCCAGAGACAGTGACTTTGGAACAAGCCCTTGCATTGATCCAAGAAAAGGGTGGCGTGACTAAGTCGAGTAAGGCTTCTGGAAAAGCGAGTAAATCTGCAAAAGCTAAAGGTGGCGCTAAAAAAGCGGCTCCGAAAACAAAAGCTCCAGCAGAGCCTCCACCAAAAGCAGCGAATGCGAAACCCTTGAAGGGTGCAACTACTGCGAAAGACAAGGCTTCTGCCCTGGGTGTTAAAAAAGTAGTCACTCGTAAGAACAAAAAGTAATTTCTTCAAAGCCCTTCCTCGGAAGGGCTTTTTTCTCTATATTCCGGAGGAGGCGAAGAGCCGCATGGCTCGAGAGCTGGACTGAGGATTCTGAATGAGCGATAAACCCACCAAGGGACAATTGGAACTAGGAATTAATAGAACTCCGGAACGAGATCGAAATTTTCATCTCGGTGGTCGCAGTTTTTATTTCTTTGATTTCGATGACAACATCGCTTTCCTGACAACGCCGCTTGTTCTTTTTCATAAAGAAACTAAAGAAGAACTAAAACTTTCTAGCGGCGACTTCGCGCAATTTCATCACACGTTTGGTCAATCGGGAATCTATCAAGATTATGACGTCGACTATTGCGATAAGACAGGCACGTTTAGAAACTTCCGTGATCATGATGTTCAAGAGTTGGAACGCCTCAGTAAAAAGCGCCAGATCTTCGTTGAAGATGTTGCGGAGGCCTTAGGGTTTCCGGACTTCCAATGGAAGGGTCCATCATGGGAATGTTTCTATCACGCGACATTCAATCAAAGACCTTTGTCAGTTATCACAGCTCGTGGGCATCATCCGGATACTCTCAAAGAGGGCATTCGTGAGTTTGTTCGTCACAAATTATTACCTCTTGAGCCGAACTATTTGAGTATCTTTCCAGTCAGTCACAAACCGACGCGCATCGATCTGGGCGACCCCGATTTTAAAGAAAATACGGCTGAGTTAAAGCAGCGTGCTATCCGCGCGAGTGTTGAAAAAGCCATTTCAATTTACGGATATAACGCTCATCACCGCTTTGGAATGTCTGATGATGATCCAAAAAACATTCAACTGATTTTGGAAGAGCTGACTCGACTTAAGGCGAGATACCCTGAGATGTCTTTCTTCATGATCGAAACTCAAAATGGCAACTTCATCAAACACGAAGTGCGCAACAATGGAACGCTTCAAGGTTCAAAAGTTGAGGACCTCTCTCAACTCTCGTTCATCGACGATAAGTCATCACGCAAACCGTAGTTATCAGCACTCGAACTGTCCTAAGGTCGAGTAACAACTGACACGTCCTATTTTCACGACGCTTTCACAAAACGCATGCTCTTGGTTGAATCTTTGCTATCCTATGGGAATTAGGAAACTCCCTCGGGAGTCAAGGAAGGACCATCATGAACTTATTGGTGAAGGGCTTAAAAGGCGCATTGATCGCCGGCTCCCTCGTTGTTTCAACGATCGCACACGCACAACTTAAAGAGGGCCTCGAGTGTCGCTACTTGAGTGTGATTGAGCAAGGTTTCTTAGCCAATCATGTGAAGTATACAAATCGTGATGCTGAACTTCAAAACCGTGTGGTTGACCAATACTTAAAACGTTTGGATCCTTCAAAAATTTATTTAACTGCGGCAGATGTAGAGCAAGTTAAAAAAGACATCGGTAATGTTTTTGATAAAACTAAAAACAAAGACTGTGCTTTCCTTGATTCAGTTCAAAAAATTCTTGTTCAACGTGTGAAAGACCGCGCTGAATTCGCAAAAAAATTCTTGGGTAAAGACTATAAGTTCGATCCAAAAACAGAATTCGTTTTTGATCCAGACAAAAAAGTTTGGCCTAAAGATGCGAACGAAGCGAATGAGTATTTGAAAAAATACATCCACTTCCAAATCGCCAATTACCTTGCAACAGACATGAAGCAAGATGAAGCGAAAACAAACGTCAGCAAAAACTATGAACGCGCGGTAAAACGTGTTGAAGAAACGACTCAAGACGATTTGTTCTCTGGCTACTTGGATTCTTTCGCGAGAGCTTTGGATCCACATTCAAGCTTCTTCTCTCGTGACGTGCTAGAGGATTTCGAAATCCAAATGCGTTTGTCGCTTGAAGGTATCGGTGCAACACTTTCATCACAAGATGGTTTCACAGTTGTTGAAGCGCTTGTTCCAGGTGGTGCAGCTGCGAAATCTGGTTTGATTGAACCACAAGATAAAATCATCGCTGTCGGCCAAGAAAAAGGCGCGATGGAAAACGTGATCGATCAAGATTTGAAAGACGTTGTTAAAAAAATCCGCGGTAACAAAGGCACGAAAGTTCGTTTGACGATCTTGCGTAAAGCCGGTGATGCAAAAAAACGTTTCGACGTTACTTTAACTCGTGAAAAAGTAAACCTTGAAGACGAAGCAGCTTCAATTCTTTACCAAGATAAAGAAGTAAACGGTAAAAAACTTAAAATCGGTGTGATCAACTTCCCATCGTTCTATGCGGATTCTCGTCGCGGTGGCAGATCTTCTGCTGCTGATATGAAGAAACTGATCAAAGAAGCGAATGAGAAAAAAGTGGACGGCTTGGTGTTAGATCTTTCTAACAACGGTGGTGGTTCACTTGAAGACGCTGTGAAAATTGCGGGCTTGTTCTTCCAAACAGGTAACGTGGTAAAACAATCTTCTAAAAACGAAGGTAAAGCGGAAGCTGCTCTTCGTGATACAGATCCAACAGTTGACTGGGCAGGACCACTTGTTGTTTTGACAAGCCGTATTTCTGCATCAGCTTCTGAGATCGTGTCTGGTACTTTGCAAGATTATAAACGTGCCGTGATCGTTGGTGGTGACCACACTTACGGTAAAGGTTCTGTTCAATCAGTTCTTCCAATTCCGAATAACTTGGGCGCAATCAAAGTAACAGTTGGTATGTTCTTCGTACCAGGTGGTAAGTCGACTCAGCACCGTGGTGTTGATGCTGACGTTGTATTGCCAGGTCCTTACAGCACTGAAGATATCGGTGAGAAATACATGGACTACTCATTGCCTGAAAAGACAATCGAATCGTTCATCTCTCCAGATGCTTACGTAAAAGAAGGCACAGGCGCTTGGAAAGAATTGAAGCCAGAGTGGATCAAAACTTTGAAAGAGAAATCAACGGCTCGTGTTGAAAAGTCTGAAGAGTTCAAAAAAATCGTTGAAGAGATTAATAAAAACAAAGCTCGCGGCAAAATGATCAAAGTCAGTGAAGTTTTGAAAGATAAAAACGATAAAGATAAAAAAGAAAAAGCTAAGAAGACTGCAAGCAAGTCTAAGAAAAACGAAGAGTACTTGAAGCGTCCAGATATCATGGAAGCAGAAAGTGTTCTTTTGGATCTAATCCAATTCGAAGACAGTAAGCCAACTCCAGGCAAGCAAGCGGGTCAATAATTCTTAGACGTTCGTTGTTGTTGAAAAGCCCAGAATTCTCTGGGCTTTTTTTTGTCAAAATTTTCGAGTCTCGTTTACGATATTCGCTGTCCGCCAGCGTGAGTTTGAGTGACAAAAATCTTTTGCCACTTTCCTGGAATCTGTACAGGTGTTGAGGCATTTGCTGTTGTGCCTGTACCTAGAACTCCTCCTACACCAGCACCCCAAGAATAAAGAGTGTTGTCAGATTTTAAGCCCAATACAAATCCATAAGACGGTAAAATTTGAACCCAAGTCGTTCCAGGAAATTGCACGGGTGATGAGCGACCCGTGGTATCGCCCAGGCCGAGTTCGCCTTCGTTGTTATATCCCCAGCACCAGTAAGTCCCGTCATTTTTTTTCGCGAACACTGTTGAGCCCGCAGCCTTCACATCTACCCATGTTGTGAGTGTGCCAATTTTAATGGGTGTTGAAACTTTCGTAGCATTCGCGACACCATTGCCAAGCTGCCCATCGGCATTGGCTCCCCATGACCACAAAGTTCCATCACTTCGAACGGCGTAGGAGTTACCGTGAGCGGCTGCAATTTTTAGGAAAGTGCTGCCGGCCATGACACTATTGGGCCAACTTTGACTCGTGGTCGTACCACTGCCGACTTGTCCGGAGCTGCTACTGCCCCAACCCCACAGAGATCCATCAGCCATGACTCCAAGGCCGTGATAATCGCCCAAGCTGCAGAATGAACCAGAGCTCGTAATAAGAATGGGCGTTGAAATGTTGTTACCTGAGGTTCCATTTCCAATGTTGCCCTCTGGATTCTGACCCCAATCATACATAGAGCTACCTTGGATAGCTCCATTGAAAGGACCAAAAGAACCTGTAAGAGAAGTCCACGCCGTGGAGCTGCCAATTTGAACGGGACTGGAGCGACCAGTGAGATTTCCAATTCCCAATTGCCCCCAATTATTTCTGCCCATGGACCAAATCTGACCATTACTTTTACGGAGAATTGTGTGGTCTAAGCCGCCGGCCATAGACTCCCAATCGTTCACAGCAAAGACTTTAACGGGGCTTGAGGAAGAAGCACTGTTGGCGCCGTTACCAAATTGCCCGTAGGTGTTGGAGCCCCAAAAATACCAACCTGATTCTTTTCTATTTGGTCGCAAGCGAGGCGAGGATATGCCGAAGGCCTTTTTAGAAAAAAGGTTCCCCATAACGACAAGCCAACCACCGGATATCAACGCTTTTAGGAAGTTTCTTCGTTTGATTTTGCTCATGATTTAAAAGCTATCAACTGAACGAAATGCAGAACAGTTACAGCTCACTTCGTGATGTTTATTTGCTTCCTAAAATGAGTTACGGAGCGTTTTTAGGACGCGCTAATTATGGAGGTGAATGTGAGAGATTTTGGGTGCTTAAACAGAGGGCAGTTGGAGTGTGAAAAATTGGTGTGCAATATTGGGAAAATGCGGGGCGTAAGGTGGTATGTTTTGACCATTCGGGGCGGGGCGTGGCAGTAATTGAGGGTTCTTGTTAAATCCTAATTTGGAGGCTTTTCTGATGTCTAAAAAGACGAATGGAAAAACGGCGAAAGCGACAGCGAAGAAGACTGTAAAGGCTTCTTCAAAAGCGGCTGCGAAAAAAGCTCCAGCGAAATCTGTAAAACCAGCGGCGAAAGCTAAAGCGGGTAAGTCAGAATTTGGTGGTCTGTCTGAAGAACTTCTTTTGAAGATGCATGACTTGATGGTTAAGTCGCGCGTTTTGGAAGAGCGTTTGATTAAAATCTATAAAGCGGGTGAAGCGTATTTCTGGATCGGTGGACCGGGCGAAGAAGCTTTCGGTGTGCCACTCGGTTTGTTGGCTCGTAAGGGTCAAGGCTTGGCTCACGATTGGTTCCACTTACACTACCGTTGTACGCCAACTATGGTGGCATTGGGTATGCCGATGATTGATTCTATTCGCACGATCATGAATCGTGCGACAGATCCAAGCACGGGTGGTCGTAACTTTGCGAATCACTATGTGTTCCCGAAATGGAATGTGGCGCCTGTGACTTCTCCTATCGAAGTTCAGTATCCAATTGCTTGCGGTACAGCTCACGCACAAAAACGTGCGGGACACTCTGCAATTTCAATCGTATCGGGTGGTGATGCAGGAACAGCAGAAGGCGATTTCGCTTCTTGCTTGGTTTGGGCATCACGCAAAGGCCAAGAGTTGCCAGTGTTGATCACAGTGCAAAATAATAAATTCGGTATCTCAACTTCTTACGAAGGCCAACATGGTGAGACGCACATTGCGGATCGCGCAGCGGCCTTCAACATTCGTTCACGTGTGATCAACGGTAATGACCCTGTTGAAACATACTTGGCGATGGAAGAAGAAATGGATTACATCCGTAAAACTGGAAAGCCTTCATTCATTGAAGCGCACGTTTCTCGTTTGTACGGACACTCTTCTGCAGACGGTGCGAATGCAAAGCCAGATCTTGTTGATCCAGTTCGTGCATTTGAAGCTCGCTTGTTGAAAGCCGGCATCTTAAACGAAACGAAAGTTCGTAAGATCTGGGAAATCTATGAGATGGAAGGCGTCGCTGCTCAAGAGCAAGCTCGTCAAGAGCCGGTTCCCACTTCGGAATCTGTTTGGGACAACGTCTATGTTGGTAACGAAAATGCTGATTGGAGAAAATTCTAATGGCAAGTATTGCTCAAGCTATCAGAATGGCTCTTCACTATGGTGAAGCAAATTTGGGTGTTAAAGACATCTTCGGTCAAGACGTAGGCGCACCACTGGGTGGCGTGTTCACGGCGACTCAAGGTTTGAAAACTGCTTGGAACACTCCACTGGATGAACGTGGTATCATTGGCGTTGCGATGGGTATCGCGATGACAGGTGATCGCTGTGTTGCTGAGATTCAGTTCGGCGATTATATCTTTAACACGATCGATCTTTTGAAAATTGCGGGCAACACTTTGTGGTGCACGAATGGTCAAGTTGAATTGCCAATGGTTGTGATGACTCCAGTGGGTGCGGGAATCTTTGGTTCCGTTTACCACTCGCACTCTTTCGATGCGTGGGCTTCTCGCTTACCAGGTTGGAAGATCGTGATGCCATCGAATCCTTTGGATGCTTACGGCTTGATGTTGTCAGCGATCCAAGATCCAAATCCAGTTCTTTATCTTAAATCAAAAGCTTTGATGCGCCATAAAGGTCACGAGTTGATCCCAGGCGAACCAGCTGATGAAAAAGTTTTGAAATCAATGATCGATAAACCAGTGCAAAATTCTTTGGGTTGGAAGCCGCAATGGCCAGAGCTTGAAAATTACACTGTTCCAATCGGCGTAGGTAAAATCACTCATCCAGGTCAGCATATCACGGTTGTGACGTACTCTCGTATGGTCCACGTGTGTGATGAAATCGCATTGAAATTGGCGCAAGAAGGTATCTCTGTCGAGGTGATCGATCTTCGTTCAATTTATCCATACGATTGGCAGATGATTAAATCTTCTATCGAGAAGACGGGCCGTGTGTTGTTCGTAAATGAAGACACTGAAGTCACAAACTTTGGTGAGCATTTAGCTCAACGTGCGACGACAGAAATGTTCTATCAATTGATGGCAGCTCCACGAGTGATCGCGGGTAAAAACTTGCCAGGTATTGGTTTACATCCAAACCTTGAAAAGAACTCTGTTCCACAAGCTTCAGATATTGAAACTGCAATTCGTGAAATTGTTGCGGAAGTTCCGTAATGGCTACACGCAAAGCGGGTCATAATAAAAAAGTACGTCGCCGAGTTAACAGAAAAAACTCGGTGATCGTTTTTGATAAATACGAACTTTATCGTAAAGCAGTTCAGTCTGCTGAAAACGATGTGGTGTTCATCCAAAATACGTTCAAAGAATTGAAGGGCAAAAATCCACGTGTCTTCCGTGAAGACTTCTGTGGAACTTTCGGTCTTTCTTGTGAGTGGGTGAAACTGAGCGCTCGTAACGAATCTATCGGTATCGATCTTGATCCAGAGCCAATGGCTTATGGTAAAGCGAACTACCTGACAAAACTAAAACCTGAACAACAACGTCGTATGAAGTTGATCGAAGGCAATGTTTTGGATCCTAATTTGCCGAAGGCGGATATCGTTGCAGCTATGAACTTCTCTTACTTCTGTTTTAAAAACAGAGATTTGATGAAGAAGTATTTCGCTAACGTTTATCGCACGCTTGCGAACGGTGGCGTGTTCTTGATCGATTGTTTTGGTGGTAGCCAATGTTATGCACCGATTGAAGATACGATCAAACACGACGGTTTTACGTACTACTGGGATCAAACAAGTTTCGATCCTGTTTCTAACGAAGCTCTTTTCCATATTCACTTCAAAGTGCAGGGGAAAAAAGTCGAACAAGTTTTCACTTACGACTGGCGTCTTTGGAGCATTCCTGAGTTGCGTGATATTATGCACGAAGTGGGCTTTAAGAAAACGCACGTTTACTGGGAAGGCACTGCGAAGGATGGTTCCGGAGATGGAAACTTCCATCGTACAGAGCACGGTGAATCTTGCGAAAGCTGGATCGCTTATATCGTGGGAGAGAAGTAGTATCTGCTTCGACTTTCCGGATGTCCGGTATACCGTCTACAGGTATACCTGATATCAGGAATATTTCTGGAATAAAAAAAGGGAGCTTGATGCTCCCTTTTTTATTTTAAATTATCGTTGTTGGAAACCTGGATCTGGAAGTGGTGGAGGAGCTGGTAGCGTACTTGGTGTGCCACCTGCGCTGCCTGGTTTCGCTGGTACTGTGCTTTGTGGGCGAGGTGCTGGTGCAGCAACCGGTTTACTTAACTGCATACCTGGCGCGTAACAGTAGTTGTCGTTGCCTTCGATTTCACATGATTTGTGAATCTCTTGGCAAAGACCGAATGCATCTGGATCAGCTTGGAATGAAGAACCCGCACCGCGACCTTCAAGGCCTTGCAATACGTTTTCTAAGCAACCGCGCAAGTTCGCATCAGTCACAACAGAGTCTTTGTTCAAAGCTTTTTCTAAACGGTCACGGAATTCAGCACGTCTTTGGAACAATGGCTTTTTTTGCCATGCTTGAAGATTCAACAAGTGGGCACCGCGGTCACCAGATTGGCTTTTATCATCGTACAAAAGAATTTTTAGATTCGCAGCAGCTTTGCCTTTCGAGTTTGAATCGAAGCCATAACCTTTTGCGAAATCTTCCATTTCATCGCCAGTCGCAGGAGTTGCATCTCTCAAAAGTTTATTAAGCATGCTCCATTGATTGGGACTCATGTCGATGTAGCCATCATCAGGTTTATTTTTACCGCGGCTGCCATCGAATTTTGTACAGAAGCCGAACGACTGAAGCTGCATTGCCAATGTCTTTTGCATTCTTTGACGAGTGTCGACGCTGCTGACGATGCTTTGTCCGTTGGAATCCATGTAAGCGCGGTTCGTTGTCGCAAGAAGAGCAATCCAACGTTCAGATGGATATTTGCCGTTGCCTTTTTTATCCATGAATCTTTGGACACCGCAAGTGACGCATTCAAGTTCTGCACTTGCCATGGCATCGTTCGTGTAACAGTTTGCTCTATCATAATCGGCCATAGCCATCGAAGAAGTTGCAAGCACTCCGATAGCCAAAGCAATAACGCGCTTCATGAGGTCTCCTCTTTATTGGATCTACCTCTAGTATGCGTTAAAAATCAGCTTTCAGGAAGAGTGGCTTCAGAGTGAGCCCGACTTCAGTCAGTTTTGGTTCTGGAAATTGGGGTCCACGGTGAATCACACAAAGAACATTCTCGACCTTAGCCCCGATGGAGCGCAAATCCGCAGTAGAAAGAACGACTTGGCCCCCTGTCGTAACAACGTCTTCGATGACACAAACGTTTTTACCTTTGATGTCGATGCCTTCAGCGAATTGGCGAGTTCCGTATTCTTTTGCTTCTTTACGAACGAAAACAACCGGAATGCCAGTTTCAAGTGAAAGAGCAGTCGCGATAGGAATGCCGCCCATTTCAAGGCCCGCTAAAATTTCAGTGCCTTTAGGAATATGCGGAGCCATTTGTTTTGCAATTTCGCGCAAAATTTCAGGGCGCGATTCAAAACGATATTTATCAAAATATTCGTTAGAGATTTGTCCTGAGCGGAGTTTGAATTCACCAGTGAGGTGAGCGATATCGTAAATCTTCTTTGCGAGTTCTTGCTTAGTCATGATGGCCCCTGTTGCGCTATTTCGGTTGAGCCATCTTACAAACTATTTCAAAGAATCTTCAAGCCACTTTCGATAAGAATCGTTAATGCCTAAGTGCGGAAAGCTCATCACACAGCAAGTTTCATAAGGGTGAAGCTCTTGGACTCTTTTTCTGATCTTGAACTCTGCATCAGAGCTATCCAAAGTCTTTAATAACAGAATACACTCAGAGCTTGTTTCTATTTTTCCCTGCCACCAATACATGGATTCCATGCCTGGAATCAAATTAGTGCAAGCAATCAGTTTTTCTTCTAAAAGTGTTTTTCCGATTTTCAGCGCTGTGTCTCTATCAGGGCAAGGAACGTAAAAAAGGAGCATGGTTAGCTCCTGCGCATCTTTTGTTTGCGAATTTGCCATTGTTCTAGAGCGAACTTTCTCATATCAGCGACGCTATCAAGTTCATCGACGATCTCAACACCAAGCAGTGTTTCGACGGCGTCTTCCAGACTGACAAGGCCCGTGATAATTCCGTATTCATCGACTGCCAATGCAACGTGCTCTTTTTCTTTAATGAAATAGTCAAGAACTTGAGAGACGGTCATGCGCTCTGGAATGCTTGAGATCGGGCTGACAAGTTCGCTGATTTTTTTGCCATGTTCATCATGCGAAAGGGCTTCGTGGATTTTATAACGATAAGTCATGCCTGTGATGTTATCGAGACTGTCCAAATAAACGGGAATACGAGAAAAACGAATGGGGCGATGTTTCGCGAAGACTTCTTCAACTGTTGAATCAGCTTCCAAGGCAAAGAACACTGAACGTGGAGTCATAATGTCTGAAACGTACATTTTATCCATCATCAAAAGATTTTTGATGATCGCGGACTCTTTGGTTTTCAGAGTGCCTTCTTCAACACCCATTTCAGCTGTCATCAGAATTTCTTCGCGAGTCACTTCGGGATCTTCTGTGTTGCGCTGAAAAAACTTACCTAACCATTCAGACATCATCACCAAAGGATAAAGCAGAATGATCATTGCTTGGATAGTGTAAGCAGAAAAAGGAATCAATGCTTTCCAGTGAGCCGCGCCAATCGACTTTGGAATAATCTCAGCAACGAATAAGATCAGAAATGTCAGAACAATCGATGCGGCAGTGACCGCATGCTGTCCGTACTGAACTTGAATCTGATACGCAATCGCGGCAGAGCCGAGAGTGTGCGACAGCGTATTCAAAGTGAGGATCGCCGAAATAGGACGATCAAGGTTTGATTTTAAATGATCTAAAAGTTTGGCGCTGCGTTTGTTGTCCTTAATAAGAACACCAATGTAAGCAGAAGTTGAAGTCAGCAAAACTGCTTCAAGCATCGAGCACAAAAAAGAGATCCCGATTGTTGAAAAGAAGAGAACTAAGATGATGGTCATAAATGTAAGTGCATTCTAGCATGAGGGCGTAGGGAGTCTACTGGACCTTTGTCGTGCGCATTGCTTAAGGGGGCTCAGGTTGTTGCTTTACATTATCAGCGCTTTTTTTTGACGTCGAAATTAAATGGGAATGTACTGACGGCTTAGACGTTCAACGAGTCAGATGGGGGAGACGATGAAATATATTTTTCTCGCAGCAAGTTTGCTATTTGCAACAGGTGGTAATGCGGCCATGAAAACGGAAAATGTTGAATACAAAGATGGTGGAACAGTTTTGGAAGGCTACATGGCTTACGATGGAGCAGTAAACACTCCACGTCCGGCTGTTATGATTGTGCATCAATGGAAAGGTTTGGGCGAGTACGAGAAAATGCGCGCCCGGCAATTAGCGGATTCAGGTTACATCGCATTTGCCATCGATGTTTATGGCAAAGGTGTCCGTCCAAAGGGTATGCCGGAAGCTGGCAAGATTTCTTCGTCATATAAAGAGAATCGTCCGTTGTTCCGGCAACGTGAGCAGGCAGCTTTGGAGTTTTTAAAAAAGAATCCGCTGGTTGATCAAAATAAAATCGTGATCATGGGCTATTGTTTTGGGGGAACTGGGGCACTCGAGTTAGGACGCAGTGGAGCGCCGCTTGCGGGTATTGTTAGTTTCCATGGTGGATTGTCGAACCCAACTCCTGCCGATGCGAAAAATATCAAAGCAAAAAGTTTGATTTTGCACGGTGCGATTGATCCTAACGTGAAACCAGAAGAGGTCTTTGCATTTCAAAAAGAAATGAATGACGCCAAAGTGGATTACCAATTCGTTTCTTATTCGGGAGCGGTGCACTCATTCACTGAGAAAGCTGCTGGTAATGATATTTCTAAAGGCGCTGCATACAATGAAGCGGCAGATCGTAGATCGTGGGCCGCGTTGATGGATTTCCTCGCTGAGGTTGCTCCTATTAAATAGTCTCGATAGACTCCTTTGATACGTTCAAAGGAGTTTCGCGCATGTTGAGTTTTCTGTTGTCCGGATTTCTTTCTCTTTCTTTTGCACAACAAAAAGTAACAGCCACACAAGTCTTTCCTGAAGGCACCGTTAAAAACGTTACGCAGATTCGTATTCGTTTTGCAAAACCTATGGTGAAGCTCGGTGAACTCAGTCTGCAAATTCCTGCTGAGAGCGAATGTTTTAAAAACGGCGCAGGTCGTTGGGCCGATACGCAAAATTGGGTTTACGATTTTAAAGAAGCACTTCCTGGTGGCACTCGTTGCGTCGTTTCTATTCAAGGCGAGAAATTTGAATTCAATACGGGCGGGGCTTCGATCACGAACACTTTCCCAGATACATATCGCCATATCGAGACAGATCAAAATTTCGTTTTAGTTTTGGATTCTCCAGTTGATGCTACATCGGTCGAGAAAAATGCATTTTTCTTGGTACAGGGCTTGGGCGATAAACTTCCGGTTGAAGTCATCAAGGACACTACAGAACTTTTTAAAGCCGCTGAGGAAGAGTATTCATACAGCAAAGAGGATTTTAGAAAGAATCTCATCGCTGTTCGATCGAAACGTGCTTTTCCAGTTGGCGAAAAAGTGACATTGATGTGGCCGAAGTCGGTTCGCTCGGCTTCTGGTGTAGAATCGGTGACCGATCAAAGTTTTGAGTTTAAAGTTCAGCAACCATTCAAAGCCGAAATGTCTTGTGAACGCGAGACATCTGACAAACCTTGTATTCCTTTGACTCAAATTACCGTGAACCTAACGAGTAACATAAAAATTGCGGATGCTCGTGCGATTTACGTGCAGTTACCAGATGGAAAAAAAGTTTCTGCAGAAAATCTAGAAAACCAATCTGATAAAAACACTCTTCGTTCGATGAGTTTTAAAGGTCCTTTCCCAGCTATGGCAGAGTTGCAACTCGTGATGCCTGTGGGACTGAAAGATGAAGACGGCCGTGCGCTGACGAATCAAAATCAATTCCCATTAAAATTCAAAACGGCTGATTACCCAGTGCTGCTTAAGTTTGCTGCGGATTTTGGGGTGATTGAAGCGGGACCTGATGCGGCTGCGGCCGTGACACTTCGTCACGTTGAAAAGAATCTTCCCACTAAGTTCGAAGCTGTTCATCAAAGGATGGCGGCACCGCAGTTTGCGAAGATCATCCAACGTTTAGATATGAATGTTGTAGATGATAAACCGATGGCTACACCAGCTGGAGTGACAACTCAACGCTCGACAATCAAAAAACCTTTGGCGGAAAAAGAAACAGAAGTTGTTGGCATTCCTTTAAAGCAAAAAGGTTTTTACACCATCGAAGTGAAAAGCCCACGTTTAGGTGTGGGATTGCGTGAAGATAAAGCTCCACTCTATATTCGTTCGAATATTTTGGTTACGGATATGGCAGTTCACATCAAGTACACTTCCTCAGAGGTGATGGCATGGGTGACAGAATTAAAATCTGCGCAACCAGTGGCCAAAGCCAAAGTTTACGTGATTTCGAAAAAAGGCAAAGTGCAAGCCACAGGAATTTCAGACAGCAATGGTTTGGTGAAGCTGGCTGTTCGTGGTGAAGAGTACGAACCGTTTTATGTGATGGCTGAAAAAGCTGGAGACTTCACTTTTGTTAGCAACACTTGGGACCGTGGTATTGAATCTTGGCGCTATCAAATGGCGCAAGGTGATCGCTTGGGCCCGGTCGTCGGTCACGCAATCATGGACCGCACACTTTTACGTCCTGATGAAACACTATCGGCGAAATTGGTTTTACGTCGTTCGTCGGCGAAGGGCTTAAGTATTCCAGGTAAAACGGACTATCCATCTGAAATTTCGTTGATGCACGATTCCGGCGGGCAAACTTTCAAAGTTCCATTAAAATGGGATATCAAAGCAGGCACTGCGAATTTAACTTGGAAGATTCCGCAAGGAGTGCGCTTGGGCCGTTGGTCTTTGCACATTCAAAAGAATAATCAGTACTATTTAGAAATCGGTGACTTGCGAGTCGAATACTTCCGTGTGCCTTTGATGAAGGCTCAAATCATTTCAGCAAACAAACAGCTCATTCAAGAAAAGAATCCTAAATTCAATGTTGGTGCTGAATACCTTGCTGGTGGCGTTGCAGGTAAATTGCCGATGACTTTGCGTTATTCGGTGGAGCCATTTAATCCAGAAATTCAAAATGATGATTATCAGGATTATCAATGGATGAATGGGGGCGTGAAAGCAGGTTTATTCCGTTCGGGGGATGACCAATTGCAAACGTCTATTCCTCAAAGTGGAAAACAGGAATTGATGTTGGATCAAGCCGGTGGTGCGCAAATTCAAATCAAGGATTTAAAGTATGCCCTGAGTCCTCAGAAATTGCGTGCAGAAGTTGAATTCAAAGATCCTAATGGTGAGATTCAAAATGTCGGTCGTGCCTTTTCTATGTGGCCAGCAGATCGCATGGTCGGCATTCGTGCAAAATCTTGGTGGGCTAAAAAAGACCGCGTAGATTTTGATGTCGCGGTTTTGGACTTGGATCAAAAACCCCAAGCAAATGTTCCAGTTCGCGTAGATCTTTATACGAGCAACTATATTACCCACCGTAAACGTCTGGTGGGTGGGTTCTATGCGTATGAGGACTTCCAAGAAATCAGAAAGTTGGGAGAGCTTTGTAATGGCAAAACAAATGCCCGCGGTATTTTAGAGTGTTCGGGCAAATCTAATTTTGCAGGCTCTGTCGTTGCAGTTGTGACGGCTAAAGATTCGCAAGGTCGCGAAGCAACAGCTAAAACGCAACAATGGATCATCGGAGACAATGTCGAACAATGGTTTGGCTCTCAAGATAATGATCGTGTTGATTTGATTCCTTTTAAAAGAAGCTACGAACCTGGCGAAAACGCGCAACTGCAATTGCGAACACCGTTTAGCAAATCTAAAGTTCTTTTGACGATAGAGCGTGAAGGTGTTTTGGATGCCAAAGTCGTTGAAGTTAATTCTGAGAATCCAAGCTTTGAAATTCCGATTAAAGCGGAATATGCACCGAACGTTGTGATCTCAGCATTTGCAATCCGTGGACGTGTTGATACTTCAAAACCCACAGCGTTGCTGGATCTTGCAAAGCCGGCATTCAAACTCGGAATGACAGAACTTAAAGTTGGTTGGAAACAGCATCAACTCAAAGTTGAAGTCACGACTGATAAAAACACTTACCAAGTTCGTGAGTCAGCAAAGGTCAAAGTGAAAGTCACAGATGCACAAGGGAAGCCTGCAGCAAATGCGGAAGTTTCATTGGCAGCGGTGGATGAAGGCCTGCTGGAGCTTCGTGATAATAAGTCATGGGACATTTTGAGCAGTATGATGGCCTTGCACCAACACAAAGTGATGACGGCCACAGTTCAAAGTTTCATCGTAGGTAAACGTCACTTTGGTTTGAAAGCGTTGCCGATTGGCGGTGACGGTCGCGGTAATGCGCGTGAGCTCTTTGAGACGTTGTTGTATTGGAATCCGACGGTGAAATTGAATACGCAAGGTGAAGCGACATTGACGATTCCGTTGAATGACTCGCTGACAAGCTTCCGCATCGTTGGTGTAGCGATGAAGGGTGCGGATCAATTCGGTACCGGTTGGAATCGCATTCAGTCATCTCAAGATCTGATGATCTTTTCTGGAATAGCGGGGACAGCTCGTCAAGGTGATGAGATGAGCGTGGAATACACACTTCGCAACACCAGTGCGAAACCGTTGGATTTGACGGCAGCGTTGCAAACAGTTCCCGCGTTGCCGGGAATGACAGCTCAACAAATTCGCTTAGCACCGCAGGAATCTAAGACACTTTCATGGAAAGTTAAGGTTCCGCAAAATATTTCTTTAATCGAATACAATATCATGGCGAAATCGCTTAGCGGTCAGACTTTAGATCGTATGAAAAAGACGCAAAAAGTTTTACCCGTGTTGCGTCCTGAAATCTACCAAACACAAATGGGTCAGTTCTCTGAATTCAAAGATGTCGACGTGGCGTTGATGAAGGACTCAGTTCCAGGATCTAATTCAGTGATTGTCGATGTCAGCAGTTCACTTGTGGGTTCTCAAGCCGGTATGCTTGAATATTGGAAGAACTATCCATACACGTGTCTTGAACAGCAAGTGTCGCGTGCAGTTTCTTTGCAAGATAAAAAAGCTTGGGATCAGTTGGCAGCGAAGTTATCTCTTTACACTGACGCTTCTGGTTTCTTGAAATACTTCCCAGATAGTCACTATGGCAGTGCAAATTTGACAGCTTATGTGTTGGCTTTGGTTCACGAATCAGGTTGGAGCATGAGTGATGAAATGGAAGAACGTCTGACATCAGCCTTGAAAAATTTTGTAGAAGGCCGTCGTGCTCCGCCAGGTATGAGTCGTGCCGATGATGATCTGCAAAAATTAACAGCAATGGAAGCTCTCTCTCGTTATCGCAAACTGGATTTGAATGCAGTGACAGCGATGTCTTACACTCTTGAACAGTGGCCTTTGCATAGTTTGGTTGAGTGGTATGAAATCCTTCGTTGGGAAAAAGGCATTCCTCAGCGCGATGTGAAATTGAAACAAGTTGAACAGATTTTGCGCAGTCGTATGTATTTCTCTGCAAAGCGTTTTAAATTTCAAGATGAGAATTTAGATTTCATGTCATGGCTGATGAGAACTCCAGATTTGGCAGGCATTCGTTTGGTGCTAGCAACCATGGATGACAATGCATGGACTCAAGATATGGGGCGCATGGTATTGGGTGTCCTGGATCGTCAAACGCAAGGCTCTTGGAATATGACCACAGCAAATGCCTGGGGCACTTTGATGTTAAAAAAGTATTCAGAGCGATTTGAAAAAGTAAAACCTCAAGGAACGATGCAGGTCGTGTTGAACAAAGAGGAAATGAAGATTCACGATTGGAAGAAACCAGCGGGTTCATTTGAATTTGCTTTGGAAAATGAAACTAACAAAGTGGAATTTAAGCAAGTTGGTTCAGGTAATCCTTGGGTTACGGCTTCGCTCAAGGCAGCCAAACCTCTGACTGAGCAGTTAGCAGCAGGCTATTGGATCGAACGTAAAATGATTCCGGTTGAACAAAAGAAACCAAATCAATGGAGCCGCGGCGATATCGCGAAAGTTCAATTAAAAGTGAAAGCGCAAACTCCGATGAGCTGGGTCGTTGTGAATGATCCCATTCCATCTGGAGCCACAGTTCTAGGAAGCGGTTTAGGTCGTGATTCACAAGTGTTGAATCAGAACACAGTGAACGATCTTTGGAGTGATTTTGTTGAGCGTGGTCAAGACAGTGTGAAATTCTATTACTCGTGGTTCCCGCAGGGTGAATTCACAATTGAATACACAGTGAGATTTAATCAGGCAGGCCGCTTCCAGTTGCCACAATCAAGAGTTGAAGCAATGTACAGTCCTGACCTTTTCGGTGAATCTCCGAATTCACCACTTCAGGTGGTTGAGTGATAAAAAAGATAGCTCTGAGCATTTCTTTATTCACGGTCGCAGGGATCGTTTTCATAGCAAGCGATCATCCTGTCCTGCCTTCATTTGAAAGAGTGCGCGCTGACTTTAAGCCTTCAGATATTTTGGTGTTGGATCAGGGCGGCCGTGCTTTGCAACAAGTGCGCGGCACAGATAAGTATCGCTCTTTACCGTGGGTGGAATTGCAACAAGTCTCTAAGGCTCTCGTGCCGGCGATTTTGAAATCAGAAGATAAAAATTTTTTAGCTCATGGTGGTGTCGACTATCGGGCACTTCTCGCCAGCGCATGGCAGTCGTTCAAAGGTCATAAGCGTGGGGCTTCTACTTTAAGTATGCAAACCGTGAAGTTAATCTCGCCTGATAAAAAAGTCTGGGCGGGTGCAACAGGTAAGTTGCGACAACTTCATGCGGCCTATGCGCTAGAATCCGAATGGAGCAAAGAGCAAATACTTGAAGCGTATTTGAACCTTGTTCCGCTGAAAGGTGAACTGATCGGTTTGTCGGCTGCAAGCTTTGCATTGTTTGATAAGCCTGCACAAGGTTTGAATTTGCTTGAAGCAACTGTATTAGCTGTTCTGATTCGGTCCCCGAATGCACATGAGAAAATGGTTTTGCAAAGATCGTGTCAGCAGGAAAGTGAATTTTGTGAGCAGCTCAGCAGTGTCGTTGCGAAAAGTCTTAAACGTTCTGCGATTCGTTTGGCAGCCGAGAGTGCCTACCATCTATCAAAACGTATAATGTCAGGAAGTTTCAAAGAAAGTATCCAGACAACGATTGATGGGGATTTACAGAAATATGCCCAAGAGCGTCTGCAGGCGCAAGTGGCGCTCCTAAAGAATCAAAATGTTCATGATGGTGCGATCTTTGTTATCGAAAACAAAACGGGCGAAGTGAAAGCTTACGTGGGAAGCAGCGGGCCTTATTCAACAGCACCGTTCGTGGATGGGATCACAGCATTGAGACAAGCGGGCTCAACACTGAAGCCGTTTTTGTATGCAACAGCGTTTGAAAGGAAAATCCTGACGCCTAAGAGTTGGTTAGAAGATTCGCCGATTGATATCGTTTTTGATCGGGGAGTTTATAAGCCGCAAAATCACGATCGCAGTTTCTATGGCTGGGTTCGTGCTGAAACTGCTCTGGCTTCATCGTTGAATGTACCTGCCGTAAAAGTATTTAAGCTTCTGAATGATGAATCGTTTTGGGGCAAGATGAATGAAATGCAGTTCCGTGAGTTAAAAGAGCCTGAGCACTATGGGCCCGCACTTGCTTTAGGTGTTGCTGACGTTTCGCTAGAAGATCTGACATTGGCATATCATGCGTTGGCTGAGGGTGGTTTTTATTCCCGTGCGCATTTCACTAAAAACGAAAAAGAGCTGATGAAAACCCAAGTCTTTACGGCGGAAGCAGCCAATACGGTCGCGCAAGTCTTAAGACAAAAAGAACTGCGAAGTTTAGGATTCGGTATGGATTCCGCATTGTCAGCGATTGATGGTGCCTCTGTAAAAACGGGTACAAGCAAAGACATGCGCGATAACTGGTGTGTCGGTTTTAATTCTAAATACACAGTGGGTGTATGGATTGGTAATTTCAGCGGTGAACCGATGTGGAATGTGATGGGGGTTACTGGCGCGGCTCCTTTGTGGGTGGAAGTCATGCAATGGTTGCAAAAGAAAGATCCTGAGGTCATCACGAATCAGCTTGCTGAAGTGACTGAAGGTGATGAATCTCCGACTCGTTATCCTCAAGCTAAAATTCTTTATCCTCAAAATGGAATGGTGTTGGCGATTGATCCTGACATCCCTGTGAAAAATCAAAAAGTCCCGTTCATGGCGGAAATTCCTCCTGGACAAAAGGTCGAGTGGCGTTTGAATAAGAATAAAATTTCTGGAAACGCGAATAATTACTTATGGCAGCCTAAAAAGGGGAAACACCATCTTGAACTGCTTCAAAATGGTATAGCCAAAGAGTCTATTGAAATTTACGTCAAATAAAGTTAGATTAGAGATGTCGGGTGCTGAACTCGACATCTATGAGAATTTAAATCCGTTTTAATAAACCCTTTTATTAATTTCTAAATGAAGCCTTCACAAGGCTTACGGATTTATTTTTATGCCACATAATTTATTTCAAGTGACCTTAAGGTCGCTCATTTATGAGCTGCCTCAAGGCAAAATTCTATTTAAAGATATCAACCTTACTCTCAACGAAAAACGCTATGGACTTGTTGGTCCTAATGGCGTTGGTAAAAGCACACTCGCGAAACTTTTAGTCAACGAGTTGCAACCAACGAACGGCGAGATCGAGAGCAGTCATCCCGTCGCTTATTTTGCACAAACGGAAGAGCCTCCCGAAATGACGGTCGCAGAATTTCTGACGCAGATTTGGGAAGACACGCGAGTTGAAGCCAAGCTCGTCAGTTTGCTGAGTGAAGGCATTCCGCTTGAGCAGAGTCTGCAGAGAGTGAGCGGTGGGCAATGGATGCGTTTACGGATGCTTAAAGCATTTAACGATAATCAGGGCATGTTAATCCTTGATGAACCGACGAACAATCTTGATAGCAATACCCGAGAATTGATTCGTGAGTTTATTCGCGAGTACTCAGGTGCGTTGCTCGTTATCAGCCATGATCGTGATTTATTAGAAGAGATGGATAGTATTCTCGAACTCTCTAGTCAGGGACTCCAAACCTATGGGGGAAGGTTTTCTTTTTATAAAGAAGAAAAAGCGCGTGAGGAAGAGCGGGAAGCGAGAGAGCTCGACGTTCTTCGTCGTGAAAAGAAAAAGGCTGAACGCGAGTATCACGATAAGATGGATAATCAATTGAAACGCATGCGTGAAGGAAAAAAGAAAGGCGAGTCCGGCAGTTTACCCCGAATTATTGTGGGCGGCCTTAAGCGCAAAGCTCATGTGACTTTAGCAAAGACACATTTGAAAGCTGAGTCTGCTGTTCAAGATAAACAGGAAAGCTTCCGCGAAAAGTGGGAGTCGAGTAAAAAACAAACTCGTCTTAAACTTTCCTTACCAGAGACTTCCGTGCCCGAAGGAAAGCAGATCATCAAGATTGAGAACTTCAATTTCCGTTATCACGATGCGGAGATGAATCAATGGCCAACATCCATAGATCTGATCATGAAGGGTCCACGGAGATGGGCGCTTTCTGGAGACAATGGCTCTGGGAAAAGCACATTGATCGATGCTTTGACTCGGAAAAATCGTTTTTTGCGGGGACGTTCGGAAGGTGTGGCCGAGCTTTCAGAAGTTCCATGGGCTTATTTAGATCAGAACTATGCGCTGCTTAATTCAGAACAAACAGTTTTGGAAAATGTGATGGAGACGTCCCGCTTTGATATGAAAGAGGTGCGTAATCAGCTCGCATTTTTTCAATTCATGGGAGAACAGCCAAATCAAAAAGTGGCGAGTCTTTCTCAAGGTGAAAAACTCAAATGTGCATTGGCGAAAATTCTTTTAGCGTCACCAGCACCACAGTTAATAATTTTGGATGAACCGACGAACAATTTGGATTTGGTGAGTCTTGAGATTTTAGAAAATGCCTTGAGTGATTTTGAAGGAGCTTTGCTAGTTGTCTCCCATGATGAAGTGTTTTTACAAAACATCGGAGTGGAAGAAGTGATCGAAGTTGCTGCGCAAGGTTACCCTTAAGGGGGCATAACATAAAGTCCACTCGAAGCGAGTGGGCTTCGCTTTCATTTTCATTCAACTTGTATGTAAGGATTTTTTCGGTGTGCTGCTTGCCACTCATGCTGAAAATTTCTTATTCCATTTGCATGAAGAAAACGCGTGCTCTTTTTTTGTGGTCTCATCGTTGGTTTGGAATTATCGCCGGTTTCTATTATGTGTTGCTCGGCTTGACAGGAAGTTATCTAGTCTATCGTGACGAAATCGAAGCACTTAGCTTTCCACAATTGCACCGTGCCGAAGCAAACGTCGCTTCTTGGAATTTAGAGCGATTGATCACCGCTGGTAAAGCGGGGCTTGAAACAGACAAAGATCCTTCAGGAATTTATATTCCGGCAGATCATGGTCGCACGGTCGAATTGTCATTTAATATGTCTAAGCCGGGTGCAGGACGAAAAATTATCACCGGCTTCGTGGATCCCTCGAATGATCAATTTGTTGGTTCAATGAATTTTAGAGAATCTCTATCTGGATTTATTTTTATTTTCCATCATGATCTTTTCTTGGGTGGCTTAGGCAGAACCATTGTGGGTGTTGCTGGTATATTGATGTTGTTCATTTTAGCGAGCGGCATGTACTTGTGGTGGCCAAAAAAAGGTGCCATCAAAAAAGGATTCACACTCAAAACAATTCGCAATCGCCTGCAGTGGAATATCGAGTGGCACCGTCTTACGGGACTTTACAGTCTTGTTTTGATGGTGGTTGTGACTTTCTCTGGAGTCTTCATCGCGAAGCCCGGTTGGTTTATCAATCGTGAAGGTGGACCGGGTGGCCTAGGAGGAGGATCCGGTGGAGGACCCGGCGGAGCGCCTCGAGCTGGTTCAGAAAGAAAAGCTGATCCCATCAGTATCAATTGGTCCGGTTTGCAATTCGCACTCGAAGATCATGCACTCGCACAGCGTCCGATCAATTTAAGAATAAATTCTGAGAAGTCCTATATCGATGTTTCAAAAGACGGCGACGTTTTCCGTTTTGATATGGTGAATGCAAAACTCATCGACAAAAATCCCCCTAAGCCTCCAGCTGCTGAAATGCATGAACTGCAAAAAGATTTGCATGGGGGGCACTACTGGGGAGAACTCGGTCGGTTCTTGACCTTTGTGTCGGGAATTCTGCCGCTCTTCTTTTACGTATCTGGAATCTATATTTGGTTAAAAAAGCGATCTCTAACAAATCGCACGCAAAAGGTGGTACATCCGTGAAGCAAGCAGTACGTTATGGATTTGTCGTGGGTCTGATCTTATTGGCCGTCGCAGCCAGTGCTCAAGAAGAGCAACAAGAACCGACAGAGATGAAAGAAATCGTGGTGAAAGATGAAGCCATCAACCCATCACGAGTTCGTGTGACAAATAAAAAACTCGAAGAAAAACAAGCCCACGATTTGGAAGATACTTTCCGTGGCACAGCAGATGTCACTGTAGGTGGTGGCCAGTCTGCTGCGGAAAAAATTTACGTGCGTGGTATTGAAGATACGAACTTGAACGTGACAGTCGATAACGCTCGTCAAAGCGGTTATCTATTCCATCACCAGGGTCGTTTGAGTATTGATCCTGAGTTGATCAAGCAAGTGGAAGTCGATGCGGGTACGGGTGGCGCGCTTGCCGGTCCCGGTGCACTCGGTGGTGCTGTTCGTTTTGAAACAAAAGATGCTTCTGACTTGCTGAAACCAGGGCGTCAATATGGCGCTTTAGCAAAAGCTCGCTACAACACGAATGACGATGAAAAAGGTTTCAGCGCGGGTGTCTTCGGTAAGCCCACAGATGTTTTTGGTTTTCTAATCTATGGAAACTTCGCTGATTCAGGGGATTACAGAGCGGGTGGTGGTGATTACGTAGCGAATACGGCCGCGAAACCGCTGAGTGGTTTGATGAAGCTCACATACACTCCGGATCAAACTCAGAAGCTGACTTACTCTGGAAATTACAAAGAAGATAACGCTTATCGCGCTCTTCGTTCACATTTTGGTCCTTCGGCATCGAATGTACCTCGTGATCAAAAGTATCATAATCTCACACATGCTTTGAACTATGACTTAGCTGCGAATTCAAATGTGAACTTGCATGCGAACGTTTACGATACGGTGACAGAGCTTAAACATGAAACAGACACCAGCTCCAGCCGTGCAGACATGAAGAGCGTGGGTGCCAGTGTTGCGAACTCTGTCGAGAGATCATGGGTTACTTGGACAACGGGTCTTGATTTCAGCAACGACGTTGCTAATGCTGATGGAGCGACTCGCACTGCAAGAGAGACTTCAAAAATTTACGGTGCCTTCACGCAAGGTGCTTTCACTGTTGGAGATCGTTGGAAGTTGATCACAGGGCTTCGTTATGATCAGTATGTTTTAACAGATGTCGTGGGCGAAGAAATTAAACGCGATCACGTCAGTCCCTCAGCGAAAGCACAATATCAATGGAATGATGTGTTCATGACTTATGCGTCTTACACGCAAGCATTTAAAGGGCCTGTTCCCATGGAGATCTTCATTATGAGTAATGCGACAAGCATGACCACCGCTGAAGGTCTTCAAGGAACAACGGGCGAAACGTATGAGCTCGGTAACGAAGCGGCGTTCAATAATCAAAAGATTGCGTTGGTTGGTTACTATACGGCGATGCATGATCCTATTAGTTCATCGGTGAATAGAACAACGGGGGCTGCGACTCGTACGAACACTCCTGACATTGTCAGCCAAGGGGCAACGCTTTCTTGGTCAGGTCATTTCAATGAGCTCTCATCGGGCGTGTCTTACGCGCACAATGAAATCAAATCGGATGGTCAACCGTTGGGCTATGTTGCCTTCAATAAAGGTGCTTCTTACGGTGACCGAATTAATGTGTCATTTGACTATCAATTGCCTGCGCAAAAAGTGACGTTGGGTTGGGACAGTTTGATTGCGATGAAATTGACGAGTGTTCCTGAGGGCGCAGAGGATCAGCCTGGCTACGATGTGCATGATATTTCTGCGACTTGGAAGAAAGACGACAGCTTGTCTGTAGGCCTTTCCTTGCAAAACATTTTTGACAAAAAATATGTCGCACAAGGCACACCTTACTTTGCAACAGGTTCTTCGATGTACGAACCAGGTCGCGACTTACGCACGACAGTGACATACTTGTTTTAACGTTGCCGCCGAGACGGGGTGGAATTAACATTGGGGAATCTGCAGATTGACTGGGAGGAACCATGATTGATTTTTATACAGCAGCCACCCCGAACGGCAAAAAAGTAGCGATCATGCTTGAGGAACTTCAAGTTCCGTACACAAAGCACATGATTGATCTCAAAGCGCTGGATCAAAAAAAACCAGAATACATTGCGATGAATCCGAACGGTCGTATTCCAACAATCGTTGATAATCATGGTCCTTACGATCACAAAACAACGGTGTTTGAAAGTGGCGCGATTCTTTATTATCTCGCTGAAAAATACGGTGGTCAGTTCTTTGGTCACTCGCTCGACGAAAAAGCAGCGGTGATGCAGTGGTTGATGTTTCAAATGTCAGCAGTAGGTCCGATGTTTGGTAACTACAACTATGGTATGCGCTCTCTTCAACCGAACAACCCAGGATTTATTGAACGATTCGCGAAAGAGTCTCAGCGTATAATCAGTGTGCTTGAATTGCAGTTATCAAAAACCGCCTATCTTGCGGGGGATCACTACACGATTGCAGATATCGCCACTATTACATGGGTTGCTGCCTTCCAAAACATGGAGCCGACATGGTTTGCCGACTCACCAGGCGTCCTTCGCTGGCTGAAGCTCGTCGGTGAGCGCCCTGCCGTGAAAAAGGGCCTTGAATAATCCTTAGACATTTTTGCCGCGCCTATTAAAATATACGTCACTTTTAAGTGGCGTAGGCCTTGCTTGGTCCTCTTCCGTTGATCTCCATTTTTGATCGTCGGGAAGAGGAACGCATGAAATTCTTTTTAGCTTTTGCTTTGATAGTGTCAGTTGCACATGCAGAAACGCCGGCATTGCCGGCTCCGCCAGCGGCTCCCGTGGCCGCTAAAAAAGTGGATCTCGATCAACTCGAAAAATCACTATTCCCGAACGACAATCAGCCATTGGCCTTCGATCATATCTTGGTGCCACTGGAGGCCTTTCTCGTTCAACGTATTGATCAACGCGCGACAAAGTTTTTCAAGTCAGAAAACGTGATCATGGTGAAAAACGCTGCGGGCGAAGCCATGTATTATCAAGTCAGTGAAAATGCGCGCGATCTGTTAAGTTTCCTCGTCGACAAAAAATATAAAATCACAATCGTATCAGGACTTGATGCAAGTGTTCGCACGGGTATTATCAATGCGATCAGTTTACCTCGATCAGGAAATGTGGCGCTCTCAAAAGTCGTGAAGACAGGTGAGATTGATTGGACAGATAGCTATAACATCAAAGACTTTGGCGATGTCAATTCAACGATCGCGATTGGCTACAAGGGTCTTAATATCAAGCCTGCCGATCAAGTGGTTGATGCAGGTCCTTACTTCGTTCCCTACACTGATTATCAATCCGCAGAACGTTTTCGTCCTAAATCAGGTGATACATCTAACTATCCTACTGATGAAAAGGCTTGGAAAGCCGAACGTTATAAAATCGCACGTGTGATGTTCACACTGAAACAAGCCAACAAAAACGACAAAGCCACTTTCAATGCGAAACTTCAAGAAGTGAATAAGACGAAGGCCGATGTCTTAAGTGATTACGGTGTTGCGATTTCAGATGGCAAGTGGACGCGACTGGCTTTCGCATGGGATCTCAGTAAAGATAAAAAATCTGTTGAAGGTTGCGTTGTTGAAGACAAAGTAACGAACAAAACTGTTCAGTCAGTTAGCATCGAAAATTGTAAAGAGGCTCTCGGTACGCGTTCTAAATTCGCAATCGATAAAAAGTCTCAGCGTGTGACTGCTTGTGAGATCTTTACTAAAAACGGTGAAAAGATTGAAAGCTCATCAGCGCCAGCGAGCTGTATTCTAGGTGCTAGTGGTCTGGAGTATGCGAAAGAATATTCTTCTCAAACCTGTTCTGTATTCACAGATGATGGTGTTTACATCACGACCTTGAAGGACCCTTCATTGTGCGGAAAGAACAATGCAATCTATGATAAAAAAGCGAACTCGTGGTCGATGTATCAATCGTTCGCTGGTATGGAGAAACTCAACGAAGCAGACCTGTTAAAACGTGTGAGCTGGGGATGGGATCCTCGAACGCCGCTGAAGTTTCAATATAGTTTGCTTTCGATGATCACCAATGACGACGCCAACAACAACGTGAAAAAGAAAATTCCTGACGACTGTATCGCTGCTTTAAAAAAGACAGTGGCATCGGGCGGACACCTGGCTTCGCGAGCTATTTTAAAAAACTCATTGCCCGTTGAAAAGTTTCCGCGTGCAGACACGGCCGATAACACCTTCTTTCACTATACAAAAGAAGGCGCAACATTCGATGGAATCATGAAGGGGCAACGTTATAGTGATTTCTTCCAGTTTATCCGAACTAATTTACCAAACTTTTGGAACTGGGTTTTCTATATGGCCGCTGATGAACAAAGCAGCGCAAGCGGTTATGGAAATGATGGCTATAAATTTACTTTCAAACCGCACAGTCTGATTTTCTTTGTCCAAGGTGATATGCCGGGAAGTGAGCAGAGTGGATATGCAGCTGTTCGCGACGCTGTGAAAGCGGAGCTGCTCGCAAGAAACCCAGAGCTTGAAACGTGTTCCAGAATAATCTACTACGACGACAATGGTCAGTCTTACAACGGAATGAATATCTTAATTTCTTTAGCAGCAGAATCTTCTGGTGTGGCAGGAATCGCTTATTGGGGAATCGACAATAAGAAGGGTAATGCCGGCAGCGGAGCGCAGTGGTTGCAAATTCTTGGTCCATGGAAAATCAAATCAATGGAGAGAATCCGCTAATTCGCACTCACGGCATCTGAAATGTCAATTTTCAGTACAACCGTGAAAATTTCGCAAGGCCCGGAGCGAGGCTTGGTGGTCACGGAACCGTATGCTAATCACTTTTGATCGTTCTATAGTTAAGGAGATTTTTATGAATAAATTCTTGGGTACTTTATTGGCTGTTTGCTTTATGGCGAACTCATCTTTCGCTCAGTCATCTGAAAAAGTGGAAGTGCAAGATCGTGGCGAAACAGTTGTTTACACGTACACAAAAACAGAAGCTGTTTCTGCAGAAGAAGTTTGCACAACAATCATCGTGCAAGTGAAAGACAAAAAGTCTGAGAAAGTTCTTTCTACTGACAGATCTCAATACTGCCAAACTTTAGGTTTTTAATTGCAGCGACTCTAAGTCTCAAAGTTCTTAGTGAATAAATAGAAAGGTTGTTATGAAATTCATTCGATGGATCTTAGTAACAGCCTTTTTGTTTTCTAATTCCCTTTCTCTCGCGCAACTAGATACCGCCGAACTGCTGCAACAGCCCTACAGCATGATCACGAAATCGATGCATCAGCACGCTCACTATCAAATCGAAATTCCTCAAGGATGCAGTTATAAATTGAAGCAGGTCATGGCCAAGGGTGGCAGTCTTGTTTCGCAAGAAATTCTGAAACGCTCTGTCGTGATCGAAGACTTTCCACGTGATGATGTCAAAGATCGCGAGTTTTATCATTACACAGATGCCTTCAAAGCTCTGGATGCCATTGTTGCAAATAAATCGTACAGTGATATCTATACGTATCTTCGCGATAACAAGCGTTCTTATTATGAGTGGCAGTTTTATGTCGCAGGTGATTCGGAGAGCTCGCGTAGCTATGGGTCAGCAGGTTATCGCGTTATTTTAAAACCAAAAACGTTGATGTTTTTTATTTATGGCGATACTCCCGGCGCGCCTGTCGCCGTTTGGTGGGAGGATGTTGCCAAGGCTGTCACAAAAGAACTTCTCGAAAAATATCCTTCGCTTTATGAGTGTGACTTTGTTCAAGGCACCGACACGCACATTCTCACGTATCTAGCAGCAGAAGCATCGGGCGTAGGTGCGATCGTTTATAAAGGTACGGGAAATCGCTTTGGGGGCAATGCCTACAATGCGCAGTGGTTGCAGATCATTACTCCATCGGCGATTGAATCCATGGAGCGCTTTAAGTAGTTCCTGCGTCTACGCAGTAGACACTCGAGTAGAAAATACCTATTCGGCAAGTATACGCCGCACTTTGCGGCATATACTATTTAGTAAATCAAAGTGGGCTGTTATTCTCTGTCCCATGCAAAAGGCCAATGAAGATATCAATTCAGAATTTCGTATTCGTCTGCAGGAAGAATTCAGCAGACGCATGCGAGCCAATGAGCGCTACTCAATGCGCGCATTTGCAAAAACGTTGGGATTAGATTCTTCAACCTTGTCGCAAATTATCGCAGGCAAAAGACAGGTCTCAGAAAAAAAGATTGCGCTGCTTTATGAAAAGCTTGGGTTGAAAATTTCTAATTCAAATCAAGATCAAGCGGAAAACACTTATGCGACTTTGGATTTAGATCGTTTCGCAGTGATCTCTGATTGGTACCACTTTGCGATTTTAGATCTGACACTTTTGAAAAACTTTAAGTCCGACATCAAGTGGATCGCCAGAAAACTGGGCATTCAATCTTATGAAGCCATGGGTGCGGTCGAACGATTGAAACGCTTAGGCATGTTACGCGAAGAAAAAGGTCGCTGGATTAAAGGCGAAGGCTTTTACACGAACTATTCCGAAGGCGTTACGTCAGCAGCGCTGAAGGAATATCAAAGACAAGTTATTAAAAAAGCTTTGCACGCAGTGGATGAGTGCCCGGCAGATAGAAAAGATATCACCTCGATGACGATCGCGGCGGATTCAAGAAAATTGAAGCAAGCAAAAGAAAAAATTAAAAACTTCCGGAGAGAGCTCTGTGCATTTTTAGAAGACGGTGAAAGTGATGCTGTCTTCCACTTAGCTTTGCAACTTTATCCGGTTACAGATTTAGAAAATTAATTAGAGGGAAATGTTATGAGAAAATTGATTATGACACTTGTTGTTTTCGGAAAGATCACTAGCGCGCATGCTGTGGTTGGTAATGAAGGCGGCGGAGGCGGAGAGACTGTCGGTTTAGAATTTCAGGCCGCTGCATATCGTGCTTTGCAAAATGCAGACAGTACGTTGTTAGATAAAGCGACTTATCAAAGGGCCATTGAAACCATTCGTAATGCCCGATTTTTGGTAACGAAAGAAAAGCTTACGGTTTTGGATCAAAACGGTCGCGAGATGAATCCAGTTGCGGTGAACTATCCAAATTTGCAAAGCATCTACATTGATGCTGAAAAGTGGAACGGCATTGCTCATGAAGATGTTCGTCAGTCATTATCGTTTCATGAAGTGTTGAGTCTTATGAAAATTGAAAAAACGGGCGACTACCACTTGAGCTCTCGCTTAAAGAACATTCAGATCAGTTCTGCAAATTTAATTAAGGCTAATGCCGTTGTTGCGATGGATACGCGTCAGCTTGAGCAATATCAAACTCGTCTTTTCGCAAAAATGAGCGATGAGACTAAAGAGACGTCTCCGTACGAGACGTTGAAAGAGCTTTACGAAACTGCGAATGCGCCTGCATCGGAAGATGCATTTATTAATGCGGAAAAATTTAAAAAAGACCCAAGCCAAGCGTATAGAACATTGGGTGAAAATGTCGAGCGTGAGACAGAGCGCGATGAACTATTCAGTAGTGATCGTAAGCCTTATCTTTTTAAAGATGAGATTACTTACGTCATTAGCGGAGGTCGTGCACCGAAAGCGCCCGTTGCTGGAAAAGGTCCATTGTTTCCTGGTAAACCCGGAGAGCCAGGTCGTAGCAGTATTTGTGGTAGCTATCCAGTTTTATATATGGGCGGTAATGCAGAGTTTTGGTTCAACGATTTATATGCAGAAAAGTGCGACTCGGTTATCGATACAACGAGCTCAAAAAGAACTCATTACGTGGATATCAAAAAGACAAAAACGGATCTGATAGTGACTTATATTTCGGGTGCTGGTTTGTCGCTAGCTGACCTTACTGAGAGGCAGCCTACGATGACGAATAAAGTTACTACTTACTATCGTAAAACGGGCAAGCTTGTTGCGATTAAAATTGTTCAAGAATACCTGCAATACAGTGGTCAGCGTTCAACATCTGTGAGCTATAACTACGGTTGGAAATAGTTCTAACGCCGGGCTTATCTCCCGGCGTTCAACTTCTTCACGACTTTCAAAAGAAACGAATTCGGAAGCAAACCCACAGTACTCGTCATCACTTTGTTCATAGAGCCATGCACTGCTAGAGGCTTTTTATTTTTAAAAGCCTTGTAGCCATACTCCGCAACATCCGCGGAAGTTGGAACTTTCATTAATTTAAACGCGAGCGACTTTTGCATGTTCGCGGTCTTTTGGAAGCCGGACTCTGTCGGGCCAGGGCATAGCGCTGTCACGTGCACACCGGTTTCTTTAAGCTCTTCGCTCAAGGCGAGAGAAAAACTCAATACAAACGATTTTGAAGCGTAATAGACGGCCATGTAAGGACCCGGTTGGAAAGCCGCTGTCGAAGCGACATTTAAAATTCCACCGCGACCACGTTTGATAAAATCAGGTAGGAACAAATGCGACAAACGAGTGAGTGATTCAATGTTCAAATGAATCATCGTCTCTTGCTTTTTCCAGTCGGAATCCGCGAACGCAGACACATCACCGATGCCCGCGTTGTTAACCAAGTTATCCACTTCGAGGCTGTTTTCTTGGCAATAGTCATAGAGTTTCAAGCACTCTTTGGCTTGCGACAAATCAGCACGCACAACATGCACAGTGCGAGAATATTTTTTGCGAAGCGTGTCTGCGAGATCTTTCAGTACTTCTTCACTGCGAGCAGCAAGAATTAGATCATGACCGTTTTGTGCGAATTGATGAGAGAGTTCGAAGCCAATGCCGGAGCTTGCGCCTGTGATCAGAGTGAATGCCATTTCCGAACCTCCGTAAGGGAACGTCGAGAGTTTATACAAACCGCCCCATATTGTGCTGTTGGATGGGGGCAAGGTCAATCAGAGCCCCTATAACGCTTCAGGGGGAGGATTTTGGGGTCTCTTTCTTGCTATCTAGTGGGCATCGAGAAAGGACCCCAAAGCATGGCACTAAATAGACTTTTCATATTGATCTTGGTGATGTTTTTGGGTGTGGCTCCAGCCGCGCAAAGTGCTGATTGGAACCCTCGATTTCCGCTCAGTGTTCCAAGCAGCATCCATTCTTTAATTCAAATTGATAATACCTATCAGAGCGCCTTCTTGCGGGAGCTACCTGAATGTTTGGCGGGGATTCGTGAGCATTTAAAAAACGGCGGAAACTTTCAATCTCAAGCAGTTCTGAGCTACTCGACGCCTATTGAGGAGTTTCCTCGCAACGATGTTAAAAAGAACAAATTCTATCATTGGACGAATGCGGAAACAGCACTCGATCAAATCGCCAAACAGAAAAGTTACGGTGATCTTTTCTCTTATGCTCGTACGAACTCAAGTGCTGAGGACCTTATAACCCGTTGGTATTTTTATATCGCGGCTGATGCGGAAAGCTCTCGGCAATATGGTGACCATGGTTATCGGTTTTCTTTTTATGAAGGAACCCGCGTCTACTTTGTAACTGGTGATAAGCCAGGGAATCGTGTCAGACCCGATGATCTGCTTCAACAAATAGCTAATGAGTTGGGTGCACGAAGTCCGAAATTAAAAAAATGTGTAGAAGGTGATTTAGGAAGTGGACAGCTTATTCTACGAGAGCTGGCGTTAGAAGCTTCAAACGTTTCTCTGATTGCATATTTTGGTATTGGTAATTTTAAGAGCGATGAATCATACGGCTCTCAATGGCTTCAAGTCATCAACCCATGGGCGATCAAGTCTATGGAAGCCATTAAATAAAAAAAAGCCCGATGTTTCCATCGGGCTTCCTTGAATTTTTCAATTCAGGCCTGTCCGGCCATAGCTTTTGCGTAGGCTGAACTATTTTTGTTCAGCAGCACGTTTAGCTTGGTACTTCTTCGCAAGTTCTTCTTGGATGTTGCGTGGTACTGAAGCGTATTTAGCGAATTCCATAGAGAACTCACCTTTACCTTTAGTAGCAGAACGAAGATCTGTTGAGTAACCAAACATTTCAGTCAATGGTACTTCTGCTTCAATTACGCAGTTACCATCGAATGCAGTTGTTCCAACGATAGATCCACGACGTTGGTTGATTTGACCAACAGCAGAACCTTGATATTCATCTGGAACAACAGTCTCAAGCTTCATGATCGGCTCAAGAACAGTTGGTTTCGCAGCAGCGTAGATTTCACGAAGTGCAGCCATACCAGCGATTTTGAACGCCATGTATGAAGAATCCACGTCATGGTATGCGCCGTCTTCAAGAATAACTTCAACACCAACAATTGGGAAACCAATGAGTGGACCCTTAACTGTTTGTTCTTTGAAGCCCTCTTCAACTGCAGGGATGAATTCCTTAGGAATACGACCACCCACAACTTCATTAGAGAACTTGAATACTGCGCCATCTTCTTGCGCTGGAAGAGGTTGGATTTTACCAACGATCTTCGCGTATTGACCCGAACCACCCGTTTGTTTTTTGTGAGTGTAATCGAAGTCAGCAGCAGCAGAAATTGTCTCACGGTAAGCAACCTGTGGTTGACCCACGATAACTTCACACGCGAATTCACGTTTCATACGCTCAACGTAGATTTCCAAGTGCAACTCACCCATACCAGAGATGATAGTCTCATTTGATTCCTCGTCACGGTGTACGCGGAAAGTAGGGTCTTCCTTACGGAATTTTTGCAACGCTTTAGAGAAGTTATTAGCTGCAGCTTTGTCTTTTGGAGCAACTGCAAGCGAGATAACCGCGTCTGGAACGTGCATTGATTGCATAGATGCATGGATGTCTTCAGAACAGAAAGTGTCACCAGAAGCACAGTCGATACCGAACAATGCAACGATGTCACCAGCATAAGAAGCATCGATATCTTCCATCTTGTCAGAGTGCATACGCACTAGACGAGGGATTTTAACTGCTTTCTTATTTGACTGATTCGTGATGAACGCACCTTTAGCAAGTTTACCTTGGTAAACGCGCATGTACGTCAACTGACCGAATGGAGTTTCTTGGAGTTTGAACGCCAAGGCAACAGTCGGTTTGTTAGCATCTGGGAATAGGTCAAATTTCTCTTCACCTTTATCAAGGTCAAGAGCTTGCTCTTTTTTCTCAGCAGGAGTTGGCAAGTAGTAAGTTACGCCATCCAACAAGTGCTGAACGTTTTTATTTTTGTAAGCAGAACCGCAGAATACTGGAACGAATTTCAAGCTGATAACACCTTTACGGATTGCAGCTTTGATTTCGTCTACAGTTGGCTCTTCTTCCATCAAGAATTTTTCGCCGATTGAATCGTCGATATCAGCCAAAGCACCGATCATTTTAGAGCGGAACTCTTTAGCTTGATCAACTAGATCAGTTGGGATTGCGATTTCAGTGATTTTCTCACCGTCTTCACCTTCATTGATGTAGGCTTTCATTGTTACAAGGTCAACGATACCACGGTGTTGGTCTTCCAAACCGATAGGGATCTGAACCATAACTGCATTAAGACGAAGTTTTTCAACCAAAGCGTCTTTTACGCGGAATGGATTAGCACCTTGACGATCCAATTTGTTCACGAATGCCAAACGAGGAACGCCGTAACGTTTCATCTGACGGTCAACTGTGATTGACTGAGATTGAACACCAGATACGCCGCAAAGAACTAGGATCGCACCGTCAAGTACGCGAAGTGAACGTTCAACTTCAACTGTGAAGTCAACGTGCCCCGGTGTATCGATCAAGTTAATTGTGTAATCCTTCCACTGAACCTGAGTTGCAGCCGATTGGATTGTGATACCTTTTTCTCTCTCAAGATCCATGGAGTCCATTGTCGCTCCGACGCCATCTTTACCACGAACTTCGTGAATAGCGTGGATCTTACCTCCATAGAACAAAATACGCTCAGAAAGTGTCGTTTTTCCCGAATCGATGTGAGCCGAGATACCGATATTTCTTACCGTATCAATATTCCATTTTTTGGACATAACATTACCCTTCTTATTGGTCGTTTTAGTTAGCTTTGTATAAGGAAACCACTCGAATTATCATTAAATGATAGTAAGTGCAAAAGAAGATTCTACGCACCCCTTCGACGCATTGCCACAAAATAAATTACAGAGTGGCAGATGCCCTGGAATTGAGACAAGACAAGCGATTCCCGTTTACTGAATTTGGGTATTCTAAGCAAAAAGGCAAGGTCGGGGAATGTGATTGTGCTTTTAAGGCATGAGCTGGAAAATAGGGCGCTATGAGTGAAGTTGATTTACGTGGTCTTTTAAAAGCGAATTTTCCTTTTGATTCCTTCCGTGGGGAGCAAGAGGCCATTTTGCGTATGGTTTGGGACAACAAGGATTTGTTGGCGTTGATGCCAACCGGGATGGGGAAGAGCTTGTGCTTTCAATTCCCAGCCAAAGTCCGTGAGGGTTTAGTTGTTGTTATTTCACCACTGATTGCGTTGATGCAGGATCAAGTTTTCAAAGCGCAGGATCTGAAAATTCCTGCGACCTTTCTGGCTTCGACATTAACTCGTGAAGAGCGAGAGTCCCGCCAAGCACGCATCGCCAAAGGCGACTACAAACTCATCTATGTGACGCCGGAGCGTTTTCGTAAACCTGAGTTTTTAGCGGCTATCAAACATTGTAAAATTCAACTGCTTGCTGTCGATGAGGCTCACTGTATTTCGCAGTGGGGGCATGATTTCCGTCCTGATTATTCACGCGTGGGGGAGTTCCGTGCGATTCTTGGCAATCCACCGACGATTGCGTTAACGGCCACAGCGACACCCGAAGTTCAAAAAGATATTTTGGCAAAGTTGCATATTCCCGATGCGCCGATCATTGCTGGTGGTATCGAGCGGCCGAACTTGGGCATTCAAGTCCATGACGTTTACGGTGAAGATGAAAAGATTCGCTCTATGGTGGCGTTCCGTTTTCAAACGCCGGGCTCAGCAATTATTTATTGTTCGTTGATTTCGACGTTAAAGAAAATTTCGGGCGCTCTTCGTCGATTGAATATTGATCATCTCGTGTATCACGGTGATCTTTCTCCGCAGGATCGTAAACGCAATTTGAAAAGTTTTATTTCACAAGAAGCACCGTTGATGATTGCAACACCGGCTTTTGGTTTGGGTATCGACAAAAACAATGTGCGTTTGCTGATTCATGCGGAGGTTTCAAATTCTTTGGAATCCTATTTCCAAGAGATTGGTCGCGCGGGTCGCGATGGTTTGGATTCTGTTTGTCATTTACTCTATGATCAGGACGATGTTTCGATCCAAATGGAATTTTTAAAATGGTCGCATCCAGAGCCAGAATTCATTCGTAAAGTTTATCAACTGATCGAAGGCAATCGCTTGCGCGTAAACCAAGAAGGTTTTGATTTCTTGCGTGAACAAATGAATTTTAGAAACCGCCGTGACTTCCGCGTCGAAGCAGCCGTGAGCATTTTAGAGCGTTGGGGTTGTCTTGAAAAATCAGATGATCCATTTCCCTATGCCTTAGTTCATGAGCCGACAGACGAACAATTCGAAGCAGAAAATGGCCCGCTGATTTTACGAGCGCAAAATAGCAAATTGCTTGAGATGGTGCGTTTTGCGACTCAAGATCGCACCTGTCGTTTGAATGAAATTTATAATTACTTTGGACATAAACACGAAACCCCATGTGGAAAATGCGATATTTGTTTAAGGGCGGCGACTTCGCCGGCGTAGCTACAATAAAGGAGTGACACCATCATGAAGTTTATTTTCTCAGCGTTGCTAACACTGTCTTTTGCTCAAGCGGGCGCGGCGAATCTGCCGCTTAATAAACTGAAATTGCCTCCAGGTTTTAAAATCGAAGTCTTTGCGGAAGTTCCTTCAGCGCGTTCACTGGCGCAAGCTCCCGATGGCAGAATTTTTGTCGGCACTCGCCAAGAAAATGTCTATGTCGTAAAGAACGGCAAAACAGAATTGTTGGCAGAAGGTTTGAATCAACCGAACGGTGTCGCTTTCAAAGACGGCAAACTTTATGTCGCGGAAGTGTCGCGCATTTTAGAATTTGATGGCAGTCTCAGTGCGAAATTGCCAATGAAACCATTACGCGAACTGCCAGTGAAATTTCCGACGGACACGCATCACGGTTGGAAGTTTATTCGCTTTGGCCCTGACGGAAAACTCTATGTTCCAGTGGGAGCAAACTGTAATATCTGTGACCCTAAAAAAGACTACGCGCGCATTTATCGCGTGAATGATTTGAACAAAGCCGACAAAGAAGTCATCGCTGAAGGTGTGCGCAACACCGTGGGCTTTGATTGGCATCCCGACACAAAGCAATTGTGGTTCACGGACAATGGCCGTGACTGGTTGGGTGATGACCAACCACCTTGTGAAATCAATCAGCTCGTAAAGGAAAAATCCAATTTTGGTTTCCCCTATTGTCATGGCAAAAACTTGTTAGATCCTGATTTTGGTAAAGGAAAAAACTGCGCGGATTACGTAGCACCTGTTGTTGAATTGCGTGCGCACGTGGCTCCGCTTGGAATGCGTTTTTATACGGGCAAGGCCTTTCCGGAAACTTTCTCAAAAGGTATTTTCTTTGCTGAACACGGTTCATGGAATCGTTCGATTCCACAAGGTTACCGTGTCGCTTTCTTGCAAGCAGGTGCGACGGAGCCAATTAATTTTATCGATGGGTTTTTACAAGGTAGCGATGCGTGGGGACGTCCAGTTGATATCGAGCAGCTTGCAGATGGTTCGATTCTGATTTCTGATGATAAAGCGAACGTCATTTACAAAGTGACGTATTCAGCCTCAAAGAAAAAATAAATGAAGCACAAATTCCATGGCCATTCTTCAGTTGAATTCCCAGATCCGCGAGATACCCTCGCGGAAGGAATTATTGCTGTCGGAGGTGAGCTGGATGAGGCGACGCTCTACACTGCTTATCGCTCCGGGATTTTTCCGTGGCCACAGTCGGGAATGCCGATGTTGTGGTTTTCTCCAGAGATGCGTGGGATTTTGGAATTTAAAGATCTGCACGTTGCTGAAAGCCTGCAACGCTATCGTCGTAAAAACCCACAAATTGAATTTTCTCTGAATAAAGATTTTCGACATGTCATCGAAGAGTGCGCCAAACAACCTCGCCCTGGGCAAGACGGTACTTGGATTTTGCCTGCGATGAAAAAAGCGTACGTGAAGTTTTTTGAGGCAGGTCATTGTCTGAGTGTTGAAGTTCGCGAAGACGGTGTTCTGATTGGCGGCATTTACGGCGTTTTGATTGAAGGTGTCTTTAGTGCAGAAAGCATGTTTTATAAAAAAGCGAATGCTTCAAAACTTGCCTTCTGGCACTTGATTGAAGTCTTACAAAACCAAGGTCATGAGTGGATTGACATACAAATGGTGACGCCCGTGTCGGCTAGCTTTGGCGGTAAGTATGTCGATAGAGAGGTGTTTCTCAAAATGCTTGAGGAACGACATAGTCAAATGGCAGCGTTAGACGCGTAAATCTGTATTTTTAAAAGTGGACTCCCTGCCATAGGGGCATAGGTTTAAAAAGGACTATGCAACCCAATAAAAGGAGTCATCAATGAGACGTTCAAGAAATCAATCAGAAGACAGATACAGTTCACAATCGCAATCACAAAGAGACATGAACCGGCCGATGTTAGGTCGTCGTGACTATTCCTCAAGAGATTATCAAAGTGATTTCGGACGTGACAGTTCTCGTTCAAGCGAGTGGTCACCTTCATCAGACTACAGCCGCCATAATGAAGGCGGAAGAAGTGCAAGTCGTTACGGCACAAGTGATTCATATCGTGGGCAAGGTCGCGACCTTCACTATGATGAAATGGGCCGTGGTTACGGTGACAGCCATCGCAATCCAGGTGACTACGATGATAGAAGCCAAAGATATTCTGGTCGCAACGTAGACATTGATATGGAACGTCCTGAACATCTTGGCGGTGGTCGCACACAACGTTATGACCGCTCAAATCGTTCAGATCGTCATGACTCATACGAAGTTTACGGTTCACGCGGTGATCGTTCGCAACGTTACGGCAACTCTTACGAAAGCGGCCGTGGCTTTGATGCCGAATCTCGCAATTACCAATCTGATGACCAAGGTTATGGTCGCGAAAATATCAGTCGCGATTTTTCTGGTCGCTACTCTCAACAAGATGAAAGAGTGAACCGCCCAAATCGTAATCAAAACAGCGATTGGAGCGAGTCTGACAGAGAGCAGGATTTCTACAGCGGTTCGGACCGCTCTGGTGGCCGTTCTCGCGATAGACAGTACTAGGTCGTAGTACTAGGACTGAGTCCCAAAACCTAGAATTAGGAATAAGAAATGGCTTCAGGATCAATCTATTGGTTCTGAAGCCATTATTTCGTTGGTCCTCCCATTGCAATTCCGATTTCCGGAATACAAACCGGAACTCGAAATTTGAGGAGATACCATGAAAACCGCTTTAAAATGTAAAGTCTGTGCAACCGAAGTTGCCGTTAAAAATATCATCAATGGCCACGTAGCCTGCCCCCAGTGCTTCAACACTTATCCACTGAAAGAGAGAGCTTCAGCACCCTTGTGGGTGAATGTTGCAGTTTTCATCGGCGTTATTGTCGCGCTTGTTGGCGTTCTTAAATGGGCGGGCATTTTTGATACTGATGATGAAAGACTGCGAAAGCAAATTGGTAAAATGTCTTTTAATCAAGCGTCGCAAATGAAAGATATTTGTCTCAAACAACACAATAAATTCTGTCTTAAATTTGTCTATAAAAGATTAAATGAACTTGATCCAACGGAAGCAACTTGGAAGGCCAACTACGCGTTTCAATTGACGGGCAGTGGTCAGCACAAAGAAGCACTTCCTCTCTATGAATCGCTGTTAAGTTCAGGCGAAGAAACTTACGACTTAATGGCTTATTATGGAATGAGTCTTGAGGGTGTAGGGCAAATTGAAAAAGCGGCAGAGTGGTATCAAAGTTCACTCGCTGTGAATCCTGCAGTTTTGGATGTCACGCAAAAGTTAGCAAGCATCATGGCCAAGACCCAGCGAACTTACGAAGCTGCGGCGTTGGTTGATAGTTTCATTCAAACATACCCTCGTTCAAAAGGTTTCTTGCAGGCCAATTCGGTATTGCTACACAAACAATTGGGTGAAAAAGATGAGGTGGGTTCGAAGGAAAAATTGCGATTGATGGCTGTACGGGGTGCGCATCACTATTTGCCTTTGAAAGTCGGCCAAGAGTCCGTTTCATTTTTAGTTGATACAGGAGCTACAGCTCTAGCGATGAGTACTGAGCAAATGCGTAGATGGGCTCCTGAAAGTATGTCAGCAGCTCAAGAAATTCGCGTGGGCTTGGCTGATGGCAGAACTAAAAAAGCTTTTATCGCCATCATCCCCGAAGTCAAAGTCGGTCCCTGGACTGTGCGTGATGTGGAGACGACTTATTGTGACGGTTGCTCATTGCTTGCGGGACGTGCACTTTTACGCCACTTTGTGACGAAAACAATCCCCAATGGCAATTTAGAGACCATGGAGATCGCGTTTGCGAGGCAGTAGTTCATTGCCTTAATTCGGGTCAGCTGTTAGGTTGGCCCCTATGGGTTTATTGATTAGCACGTACAAATTAGAGAAGTCTTTCGCGGGAAAAAATCTTTTTTCTGAAGTAAGTTTAGGTATTGAAGATGGCGAAAGAGTGGGCCTTGTTGGTCCTAATGGTGCTGGTAAATCCACACTGATGAAAATCTTAGCTGGAAAAATGAAAGCCGATAAAGGTGATGTAACTCCGAGAAAAGGTCTGCGCCTTGGCTTCTTAGATCAAACGCCGGAGTTCCCAGCTGGCCAATCTATTCTTGATGCGATCATGAGTAAGACGCCAGATTATTCTGATTACATCGGACCTGCTTATGAGTGGCTTGCTAAATTAGACCTCATGCAATTCGGTGAAGAGTTTCCGGTTGAGAAACTTTCTGGTGGTTGGAGAAAACGCGTCGCTTTGGCGCGTGAACTTGTTTTGTCTCCAGATCTTTTGATGCTCGATGAACCGACGAATCACTTGGACGTAACAAGTATCTTATGGCTTGAGGAGTTCCTTGAGAGTGCTAACTTTGCGACATTGATCATCACGCATGATCGTTTGTTCTTGCAACGTGTGGCGAATAAGATCTTTGATCTTGATCCGAAAAATCCAAATTCATTGTTAACGATCAATGGCGACTATCTTCAGTATCTTGAGGCAAAAGATATTTTGATGAAAGGCCAAGAAGCCCGTGAACAAGTGATGAAGAACACTCTTCGTCGTGAAACAGAGTGGCTTCGTCGTGGAGCAAAGGCTCGTCTTAAAAAACAAAATGCCCGTATTGATCGTGCACTTGATTTGAAAGACGATGTTAAAGATTTGTCTGCGAAAAATGCCGCTCGCAAAGTGAAGATTGCGTTTAAAGAAACGGATCGCACTCCGCAAAAATTGATCGAAGCGCAAAATATTTCAAAAGCCTATAACGGTCGCACTTTGATCAAAGATTTCACATATCTTGTTTCACCAAAAACGCGTTTGGCGTTATTGGGCGATAACGGTATGGGTAAATCAACTTTGATTCGTATGTTGTTGGGCCGTGAAGAGCCGGACACTGGTAAGGTTCAACAAGCTGAAAAATTAAAAGTCGCTTACTTTGAGCAAAACCGTGAATCATTAGATCCAAAAAAATCTTTATTGAAAAACATCTGTCCAGAAGGTGACTACGTTCACTATCAGGGCAGTTATGTGTTCGCACGCAGTTACTTAGAGCGATTCTTGTTCAACCGCCAACAAATGGATTTGCCAATTGAAAGATTATCCGGCGGTGAACAAGCCCGCTTGAGAATCGCACAATTGATGCTTAACGAAGCGCAAGTTCTAGTCCTGGATGAACCAACGAACGACCTCGACGTCGCAACCCTGACAGTATTAGAGGAATCTCTGCGTGATTTCCCAGGTGCTGTGATCCTAGTAACCCATGACCGTTACTTCATGGACCAAGTGGCACATGACATCGTGGCATTCCACAAAAACCCAGACGGCAACGTAACAATGGAAAACTTCGCCGGCTACTTGCAATGGGAAGAATGGTTCGCAGAACAAAAGGAAATCGAAGCCAACTACGTTCCTGAGGAAACAAAGCAGGTTGCTGAACAAGCAGCCCCAGCAGCTCCTTTGAAAAAGCTTTCGTTTAAAGAGAAACACGAACTCGACAACATGGAACAAAACATCCAAGAAGCTGAAGCAAAACTAACGGCAGCCCAAAAAGAACTAGACAATCCAGAGGTAGCGGCCAAAGCAACAAGAGTCCAAGAACTCTACACAGAGATCTCAAAACTCCAAGCCGACATCGAAAAAATGTACGCCCGTTGGACAGAACTAGGCGCCCGCGCCGAAGCAAAATAATCCACTCAGTGAATCTTCCGGATATCGGGAATACATGTATCCCGGTATGCCGGATATCCGGAAAAATCCTTTTCGAGTTAATCTAATAAGTCCTGGAAAAAAAGAAGCCCCCAAGGCATTTAAGCACTTGAGGGCTTTGGAGTTGTAAGACTGTAAATTGATTTTACTCAATTTGCGTAAGAACTCTTTTCAGAGCGTCTTGGTCTTTAACTCCTTTAAATACTAATTCTGCTCTGCGATCTGAATTTTTATTTCCAGTCGCTTCTTGTGAGCCCATGCCCGTTGCAACCACATCATTCAAACCATTTCGTTTGAGGACGCTTGCTACCGAGTCAGCACGTTGTTGTGATAGACGTTGGTTCAATTGCGCGTTACCAGAAGCATCTGTGTAACCTCGAACTTCAACGCTTTCGAAAAGATCTCTGTTGTCTTCAAGTGCTTGCGCAACTTTTGCTAACTTATCTTGGTCAGCTTTTGCGACAACTGAACGAGAAGAGTTGAAGTTGATCTCACCCGCACCACCGGCCAACGCCGCATAACTCATGTCTTGAAGTACTGGAGCTGGATTTGCTTCAGAGATGTTGACAGGACGGGCAGGAGCCACGGCTTCTTCCATCACGACATCTTCTTCAAGTTCATAGTCTTCAGCAGCAGCTGTTGAACGAGTTGATGGTTTGTATGCAGATGGATTCCAACCGATTTGTAAATCCAGCATGTACATTGTAACCCAACCGTCGGTGTTATTCGTAAGGGCTTGCGCACGCGCACCCACACGAGCTAACCAGCTTGGAGTCATGTTGAACTCTTTTAAGAGTTGTAAACCTGTGAACTGCGCATCGGCTTGATCGGCAGAATAGTTCGCCCCTTGATCAAACATGTGATTGGCAACCACACCGAACTGCCAACGATTTTCGGTACGATAACGAGCTGCAAACTCAACAACACCATCTGTGATAGAGCTTTGCGGAGCTTCGTCACGGCTGAATTGTTGGTAAGCGGTACCGTAACCAAGATCCATCACGACTGGAGCACCTAAGTACCATGAGCCTAATAATTTGATAGAGCCCGGTGCACCCTCTACGGTTTCGACATTTTCGTAACCAGTGTAACCGCCCGCAGCCCCAATGAATGGCAATACACCGCGAGGAGCAGTGGCCGCTTCTTCTTGAGATAACTGCAACGCACTAGTTGTGGAATCTTGTTGAGCGAAAGCTACGGATCCCACACATCCTAAGCTTATTAATGCTACGAGAATCGATTTCATTTGAAGCCTCCTTAAAACAGACATGCTCAGTATTCACCTGAAATACGAGGAATCAATTTTTCCGAGGTCGAGAGTGGGAATTCCTGTCGAGATAAATAAAAAACCCCCGCTGGAAGGCGAGGGTTTTCGATTTTTAACAGATAAAAGATATGTCGAATGACTACTTACGCGGATTTACTTTTCACGAATTACAGTGAATTCGCCATCAAGGTACAGCGAGCTGTACTGCAATTGACCAGTGATAGCTTTACGAATTTCCGTTTTACCAGACACAGGATTTTTCACCTGAACATCTTTGAATACACCATCAGCTGTTAGGCGCAAATTCGAGTTCGGTGCGCGAAGCACAGTCCCCAACATCGTCAAACGTGGTGGTTGCAATTCTGGTTTGTAAACAGTTTGAATATCGAACTGGATATCGCCGCCATCATCTTGAGTGAATAGGCCACGCAAGATCGGTGGACGTTTCGAATTGCCAGCATCATTTTGGATGTACAGGCGCAAGATCACAGCCAATGGAGGACCAACACGTGGATCCTGCATAACAGTTCCTACGTAGTTGCCTTCGATTTCTTTGAACTGAGCTCTCAAGCGTTCGTTGTATTCGTCTTCTTCATTTTGATCTGGTTTGTCATTTTGTTGAGTCACCAAATTCAAATCTTGGAAGTAGCCCAATGGACCGCGCGCGCCTTTGCCTTCACCTTGAAGTTGGCGAATGTATGTGCCGTCGTTCAAAGTTTTACGAACCAATGCTAACTCGATCGTGTGGATATCATCCATGCCCAAGTTCTCTTCTTTTTCCATGTTTGTCAGAACCAAACGGCCTGTCTCTGGATAGTATTGAGCTTGGAATGTGTAACCCGGAGCTACCGGATTGATTTTTTTGTAGTTCGCGCGAAGTTCCGTGCGGAATTTCGTACGACCATCAGAGTTTGTTCCGTTAGGAATTTGTAGAGTGAAAAATCTCAACTCGATGTCATATTTCGTCGAACCAATGAACTTACCAGCATATGTACCGACAACTTGTTTGTAGTCAGCATCTGCTTGTTGTTGTTCTTCAAGCTCACGCTTGTTGCTGTTTCCGCTGCTATCTTTACCAAATGAGCAACCGATCAAGCTCAAGGAAAGTGCGAACGCTAAAATCAATCTCACGGGGACCCCCTAATTTACGTTTGCTTTAGTGCTGTCGTCTGGAATCAACTCGTCACGAGTTGCAGCCCATTCGTTCAGCGAAGTCTGGTAGTCACCAACAGCTTGGCTGTAAGTCACTTCCGAGGTAAAAAACTTATTCATAGCTTCAATCAAAACCGAGATGTCTGTACGGCCTTGGTTGAATGTGCGTGTTAACTCGTTCACGGCTTTTTCGCGGTAGTTACGAGCTTTTTCTGCACTTTGTGCAATTGTGTAGAATGCTTGAACTCGGCGAGCGGCTTGAGCTTCTGAGTCTGTTGCATTCATCGTGTTTTGGCGCAAAGTGATTTCCGCAGCATCTTTTTTTAACTTACTCGCGATGATGCGTTCATTTTGAACGTCAGAACCGAAGTAGTAGTTGAATCTCAAACCCACATAGTAAAGCGGCTTATCACCACTCATAAGTTCTGAATAAGAACCTTCTGCACTTTCATCAACGCCGCTTGTGTAAGCTTGTGCTACCAAATTCAAAGTTGGGTAGCTGTTTGATTTATTCGCAGACAATTCTTCATCAGCAGCTTTCACACGCAATTTTTGTGCGCGGATAGATCTGAGTTCTTCTGATTTCAATGAAGCCAATTTCGGAACAGATGGAAGCTCTGCTGCCACGTCGAATTTAATTTCACTGCCCGCTGGAAGATCCAAAAGGTAGATCAAGTTTTCAATCGCAGCGAGATAGTTCGTCGAAGTCGCTTTTACAGTTTGTTCGCGAACTTCGAATTCCGCTTGAGCTTGAGAAAGCTCGCCTGGATTTGCGTAACCAACTGAACTTTTTCTTTTTACTGAATCAACAAGCTTTTTATAACGATCACGAGAAGCTACTGACTCTTTGAAGTTTTCTTGTGCAACATAAGTTGTCCAGAATTGTCGAATCGCTTCAAGAACAACGTCTTCAAGTTGATTCGCTCTTTCTACTTCTTGTGCTTCGTAAGTGAGCTCTGCACCGTTCACAATCGCACGATCGGCAACACCAAAGAAGTTACCTAGCAAAGCTTGTTCAAGAGCGATACCAGCTTTGTCCAAAGTTTGTTCGTCAGGCGCTGTGCTGTTTGCAACGTCTTGACGTTGTGACAGACGCGAACCTTCGACTTTGAATGAAGTTCCTGAAGTGAAGTTCTTTGTCAGGCCGAGAGTCGTTTGATAACGATCATAACGATTGTCTGGTTTGTCTTGTGAAGTCAGTAGACTTGCTTGTTTATCAAGTTGATATCCAGAAGCGATGTCGAGTGTCCAATCGTAGGCTGCAAGCTTTTCTACAAGAGGAAGTTTTTGTTGTTGGAAGGTCAAGTTGACTTGTTTTGTCTTCAAGCCTTGAGACAAGGCAAGTTCCGCCACTTTCTTTTGCGAGAGAGTGACAACGGGACCACCTGCGGCTCCCACAGGTACTTGCGGAGCTGGTGCTGGATTTGGCTTCGGTTGCGGTTGTGCACCCGCAGCCATCGAGATAGTCGTACTAAGAAGTATAATCCATTTTTTTACCATGTGACGCTTGTTCCTAATTCAAAGTTGTTTTTCTGAAGGGCAATCGTTTCATCGGAACGAAGTTTTCTGTCAGACCATTCCGTGGATACTGCCCAGCCTTTTGTTAATTGAAATTGTAATCCTAAACCCACAGATTCAAAACCACCATGTTTTGAAAAGTTCGCAAGTTCAGTTGAACTTGTCTGTGTATAGTTGAGGTCACCAAACTGATAAGTGCCTGTCAACGCCAACCAATTCAAACGTTCATGTTGAACACTGAATGCAGGGCCGACACTTAACATCGAAGTATTTAAACGCGCGTCATCCACTTCGTATCCCGAAGGGAGTGTGACGTCGATTTTTTGTGATGAGTAAGCCAACTTCGCTTTGCCACCTACGCGCCAAAGAGCAGGGCCTGTCGCCATCAATGGGCTCATCGCGCCGAATTCAATTGCCGGAAGAACTGTGGAATCGTTATTCGATAAATCAAATTCACCTGCCAAACTTGTTTGGACAGTTCCTTGCGGTTGGAAAGATTGAAGAGTTAAACCGAAAAGATACTGCCAGCTGCGAGTGATAATTTCTGGACGAGGATCTTTCAGCGACAGCATGCCTTCAGTGCGTGCGTTCGTTGCACTTTTTTGTTCTTTGCCTTCAATTGAAGTTTCAGCCAAAGCCATTTTTTTAAGCTGAGTCATATCTAAATTTTCAGTTGTCGGCTTTAGGTTCGGACCTGCAGCGATAGCAGAAAGAGCAAAGCAAGATACGATCGCAGTTACACAGAAATTCTTCATTCAGCCACCTCAGGTCCAATAGCAGGGTTAAAACAACCAGATCCATCTTGGTTGGCGTGGAATTCCCACACTTTGTTCTTAATATCGAGAGTTGCAATACCACCCAGATTTCCCATTGTGAAGATCATCACGTTGCCAGGAGAGAAAATTTGTTCTCTCGCGAGGACGCCGTCTTCTGACATAGAAGTGCGGCGTTTTGAGCCGATCAACTTCTCTGGATATGGAATGGTTTCTTGTGTGGTTGGTTGCAAGTTTTTATCAAAGTAATTAACGAATACTTCACCGCGAGTCAGGATCAAGCCATTACCCACGTAATCTGAATCTGGGTTTTGTTTGTAGGCTTCCTTTGTGCTGGCTGTGAAGTATGTGCCATCTGCATCTTTGTAAAGACGGATGCCCTTCATGCGTGGGTTTCTGTCAGTGAAGATCGTTCTTGCAGTTGCTTTTTCGCTCAATCCATTCAAACGAGCTGCACGGAAAGTCATTGAGTAGCCATTAGGTGAAGTTGCCAAAGCGACTTCAGTCCATGTGACATAATCACCGGCATAGCTCAAAGCGACTTGTGACAAGCCCTTCGCTGCCGTTGGAAGACTCAACACTTGATTTGAAACCAAAGAGAAAAGCTTTGTCGTGATTGTAAATGTTTTGCCGTCGAATACTTCGAGCGCTAACCATTTGCCATCTTCTGAGAACTGCGGATTGCCAGCATCTGCAGACTTTGTTTTTACTTTGATCGTTTGATTCGTTTGCAAGTTTTGAACTGTGTACGCGTCGGCGTCAGTTGGGTACGCCAACAAACCGCGTGGCGAATAGCCAATTCTTCTTGCTAGGAATTCGCCGTTTTTTTGATAGCCCGCGAAGTTTCCTGAAGCAGGAACAATGCTAGCGATACGGATCGCTTCACCTTGACGGCGTGGAATGCTTGTCAAAGAACGGTATAAAACCGGAGGAGCTTTGAATGGGCTTGCGATGATGAAAACATCTAAGTCAAGACCATTGCTGTAAACAACTGTGCCTTCAGTAAAACCATGAAGTTTTTCGCCAGTCGGCGCGTGCAACTGAATGTTCGGGGAACGATATGAAGAGAAAACATCAGAGCGCATCGTGACGATATTCCAGCTATCAGAACTATTTTCGCCACAAATGATACGAGCAACAGGTTGATCCGCTAGAGCTGCAGACGCGAATGAAAAGATCAATGCGCTGAGGGCTAAGCCGCCTCTAAAATTCATAGAGATTTCCCTTCGAAAAGCTATAAAAGTGACCCAGGAATATTAGCTCCGCTGGGGCCTGTCAACTAACCTTTGGGACCCTTATTACAAAGCATGAAAATTCAATCATATGGCTCACTTGAGAGCGATGTGTTGAAGACAGAAAAATATAGATTTGGGGGCAAAAACAATTACAGTAAACTTGGTTATTTTCCTCAGTTGTTAAGGAGTGGTGATGAGGTTATCGGATATTTCGATTCGCAACCCGGTATTCGCATGGATGTTAATGTTCGGTTTAATGATCTTCGGATTGATCTCATTCTCGAGAATGGGTGTGAGTCAACTTCCTGACGTCGACTTCCCAACGGTGACAGTGAGCGTGACTTTGGACGGCGCGGCCCCTGAAGTAATGGAAACTCAAGTAGTTGATCCGATCGAGAGTTCATTGATGACGGTGGAAGGTATTCAATCCATCAAGTCGAGCTCTAAAACAGGTTCTGCTTCCATCACAGTTGAATTTGATTTGGATCGTAATATTGACGTGGCATTGCAAGACGTTCAAGCGAAGGTCGCAGCTACTCAACGATTACTTCCTGACGACACGGATTCACCGACAATTTCAAAAACAAATCCTGATGATCAGCCGATCATTTGGTTGGCTTTGACTTACGATAAAGAAAATCCTGAATTCCTCATGCAGTACGCGCGTGACTATTTGAAAGATCGCTTCACGACTGTTGAAGGCGTCGGCGATATCTTTTTGGGTGGTTACACGGATCCTGTGATGCGTGTGCACGTTCGTCCAAAAGATTTGGCGAAGTACAATATTTCTGTGAACGACGTGATGGATGCGATTCGTAGTGAGCACTCAGAAAAGCCGGGTGGTTACATCGAAACTGATAAACGCAACTTCAACGTACGTACGATGGGTGAGGCAAAGACCGAAGAAGAATTCCGTAGCATCGTCATCAGCAAGCGTGGTGGTCGTCCTGTTCCAGATCCTTCGATGATGGTTCGCTTGTCTCAAGTTGCTGATGTCAGCATGGGTCTTGATAAGATCGAACGTATTTCGCGTTTCAATGGTAAGACTTCACTGGGTCTTGGTATTCGTAAACAACGTGGTACCAATGCGGTTTCTGTTGCTAAAGCTGTGAAAGAAAAAGTCGCAGAAATTGAAACTCAATTGCCTGAAGGCATGCACGTTCAGGTCAACTTTGACTCGACGAAATTTATCGAACAATCTGTTCATGAATTGAATAAACATTTGATGTTGGCCGTGGTGTTAACATCTATCGTGTGTTGGATGTTCTTAGGAAGTTGGTCAGCGACATTCAACGTTTTGCTATCGATTCCAACTTCGTTGCTCGGGGCCTTTATCGGGTTGTACTTCTTAGGGTACACACTGAACACGTTTACACTTCTTGGTTTGACTCTTGCGATTGGTATCGTCGTCGACGATGCCATCATGGTTCTGGAAAATATATTTAGGTATAACGAAAAGGGGCGGGGGCAGATTGAATCTGCGATCATCGGTGCCCGCGAGATCTCATTTGCCGCGATGGCTGCAACCGCTGCCGTCATTGCGATCTTCCTGCCAGTTGCGTTCATGAAGGGTATCATCGGTAAGTTCTTCATGCAGTTCGGTGTAACGATCACGTTGGCCGTGTTCTTATCATTGGTTGAGTCATTGACGATCACGCCAATGCGTTGTGCGGGTTTCGTGCATCACGGTGAACGTACAACAAGATTGGGTAAAGGCTTTGACGCTTTCATGGAGCGTCTGAAGTATGCATATGAAGCTTGGTTGAAGATCTGTTTGAATCACCGTGCTCTTGTGATGATTGCCTCGGTGTTGTTTGTTATCGGTTCGTTCTTCTCGATCAAGTTCTTGAATAAAGAAATGTCACCAGCGCAAGACCAAAGTATTTTCTTGGCGAAATTGAATCTTCCGGTGGGTACTTCATTGAAGTACACGGATGAACAAACTCGTCAGGCGGAACAATGGTTGTTGTCACGTCCTGAAGTGAAGCAAGTTTATGCGGCACTAGGCGGTTTCGGCGGTGGTGCTTCCGATGCCAATACGACGATGATGTTCGTGACGTTGAAAGATAAAAAAGATCGCGGCGTGGATGCTGAGCAAAAGAAGATCTTGTCGCAACAAGAATTCATGCAAGTGGCGCGGACGGCTCTACAGAAAATCCCTGATGTGCGCCCAGTTTTGATGGACTTGTCACAACAAGGTTTCTCGGGTGGTCGTGGTTATCCGATCGAATTTACGATCTTGGGTTCTGACTGGGACAAACTTGCGAAGTATACTGAAGACATGATGAAAGAAATGTCGAACAGTGGCTTGATGGTCGACGTCGATTCCAATTACTTGTTAGGTATGCCAGAAATTCAAGTGAAGCCAGATCGTTTGGCGGCGGCTTCGGCCGGCGTATCGGTGGATTCTATCGGTACTACTGTGAATGCATTGATTGGTGGCGTAAAAGTCGGGGAATATCCGCAAGGTGGTCATCGTTACGATATCAAAGTGAAGTTGCTCAACTCTGGTAATGCCATGGATGAGATCAAAACTTTGCGTGTGGCGAATGGCGTGGGGAATTTGATTGCTCTGCCTCGTGTGACAAAAGAAGTTCAAACTTCAAGTTTGCAATCGATCTCTCGTTCGAATCGTCAACGTGCGATCACTGTGACTGCGAATATGAAACCGGGCGTTTCTCAGCAAGCCGCAATGAGTTTTGTTGAAACGACTGCAAAGAAAATGCTTGAGCCTGGTTACATGATCGATCAAGGCGGTAGCTCGAAAACGTTTAAGGAATCATTCCAGTCTTTGATCTTCGCCCTCGTATTGGGTTTGGTCATTGCCTACATGGTCTTGGCTTCTCAGTTCAACTCTTTCATCGATCCGGTGACGATCTTGATGGCCTTGCCGTTTAGTTTCAGTGGTGCGTTCTTTGCCTTGTTGCTGACGGGTCAGTCTTTGAATATGTATTCGATGATCGGGTTGTTGCTCTTGATGGGTATCGTGAAAAAGAATTCGATCTTGTTGATTGAGTTTACCAATACGGTTCGTGACCGTGGTACGCGTGAAGCGAATGCGGCTTTGATCGAAGCATGTCCAGTGCGTTTACGTCCGATTTTGATGACATCGATTGCGACGATCGCTGCCGCGATTCCTTCGGCAACCGCGACGGGTGCTGGTTCTGAGACGATGCGACCAATGGCGATCTGTTTGATCGGTGGTGTGATCGTGTCGACAGCTTTGACGTTGTTCGTTGTTCCTGTTGTTTACTCGCTTGTTGATCGCTTCCGTAAGCGTGACGAAGTAAAAGAAAAAACCAAGCAGGCGTTTGCAGCTGTCGGAGATGAGGCGTTGGACGCTTGATCGGTCGATGAAAAAGGCCCAATCGACTGCGTTGTCGGCCCTTTTGCTTCTCTCCGACGTGCCTCCAGCACGCCTGCGTTTCGAAAAAGGACCTCCGCCTTGCGCTTGAACCCTTTTGATCAACCTTTAGTTTTGTGAAATTGAAAAAGGCCCTTTGGGCCTTTTTGTTTTTTTGATTGTGAAGGTTTGAGTTACTTCAGGACTTTAAAGAGATCGAGGTTGAAAGTGTAGAGCGTTTCTTCTGGGGATTTTTCTACGATCTTGACGTAGTTGGCGATCATATCGACGAAAAGTGTTTTGATGTTTTGGGCGTCTTCTTCAGAAAGACATGAAATGCCTGAGTAGTGCAGGTCGGTTTTGTTTTCTGTGTTATCGAGGGACTTCATTGCTTCGATTCGCCAGTTCGTGTGGTGCTTCGTGATGTTGGCGGTGTTTTTTCCTAAGTGTATTTGGATTTTTCCAGAGTGGAATTTTTGCGTACTGCCTTCAAGTAAGCCATTCGTGATGAGGAAGTTGACGACTTCAATGGCTTTGCTTTCTGAAATTTGCAGACCTTCGGCAATTTTGCTGGCTGAATTCATCGAGCCGATCATCGCACCCATGTGGACCGCGCTGTAAATCCAACTGCTGTAGTAAGTTGTTTGTGCTTCCGTTGAAAGAACTTGTGGGATGCCGACGCGATCTTTGATCTCGACATTTTTTTCGCGCAGATCCTTCATCAAGTTTTGGAAGTACTTTTTTAGATCGGGTGTGCCTGCGCGTTTGAGTTCCACCATCCACATGAAGTATTGGGATTCATCGGTTTTCAGGTTCAGAAATTCAGCGATTTTCAAAGCCTGTTCGAGATTGAAATTCACATGGCCATTGAGAACTTGGGAGACGAAGGCATTCTGGCAGCCCGTTGCTTCAGCGATACGAGAACGGAAGCCTTTCAGGCTTGAGTGCTTCTCTAAATCCTCTAAATAGCTTTTATAATCGGAAAACTGAAAGACCGTTTTATTATTCATTTCATATACTTATCGGATAGTTTTAATTCTATATTAATATATTTGGCTGATTTTTATTTATTTTATATT